>FRDC01004766.1_pt1 | contig 95728 bp, 75 predicted proteins | sample 1106171 | NCBI WGS metagenome assembly FRDC01 (sample SAMEA3930566, study PRJEB13176) | freshwater metagenome | biome: Drinking water system; feature: drinking water; material: water | place: Singapore | collected 2014-12-20
GGCGTATAGTTTGTCGGCAGCTCCAGCGTGTCGATCCCCGACGTGTCGATGATCCGCACATCGCTCGAGCCTGATCCCATGCCGCTTAAATCATATGTATCGTTCCCCGCTCCGCCGATGAACGTCGCGTCCGACGTATTGCCGGGCTTGAAGCGGTCGTTCTGCGCCGTGCCCACCACGATCTCGAATCCAGAGACTGTATCTACGTTCCCGAACAGCGCTCCCGACGCGTCCCGCGCCTGAACCGTACCCGCCGAAAAATCCACGCGCACCCCGTGGCCCGCGATCAGCGAATAGTCGAGCATGTCATGGGTTCCGGCATCGCCGTTATGCGTGTATCCGTTAAGCGGGATACCACTTGAAAACTTAATGGAATCATTCTTGCCCGTCAGCACAAGATGCTCAATACCGTAAACGATATCCGTCTCTCCATTCTTGCTGACAGAATAGCGCTGCTGATACAATGTTCCTGTCACACTCTCCTGCATTACGTTCACGCCTGCAAGCAGACTGGCGTAAGTAAGAACGTCTGTCTCCGTACCGCCATCGATCAAATCGTTGCCTGTCGTTCCGATAACCGTGTCATTTCCGGCACCCGCATATATAACGTCCTCATCCGTGAGGGGATCGTTTATAAAATGCCCCACTATGGTGGAACCGTTTGACGTCAAATCGACCTTTGAATGTGAAAAAACGGCGCGACCCAGAGCATCAAGAGTTAGAGCCGTTGTTGTCAGTCCGTATGCAGAAGCGATAAAACTGTCAGCATCTTGGGATGCCGCTATAACATCCAGAATATTACTTGCCCCTGCGTCAGGAATAACGTGCGTCAAAATATCCTGAAACAGATCAATAGTCCGATCCACGCCAAGAACCGCAGCCGCCGTTTTCAGCGCGTCGATCACAGATAAGACGTCGCCAGTGTCGGGGCTGCCGGAGCCTCCAAAGGAAGGGTTATGAAGAATATTTTTCTGAAACCGATCGTTGACACCAAGAATGACAAACAAAGGATTCCCGGCCCAACCGGCGATCTGGGATTGCCCAAACAGCACCTCTGCAGCGGCTTGGGCGTCATTTTCAGCAATCTGCACTGCTGTTGGCAAATTATGAAGAGGGTTAGGCGGTTCTGCATTCAAATTCAAGATGTCACTCATAATCGATCTGGCAATCTCATTCGACGCCATCTGCACACCCTCATCCAGAGAGGTGACGCCGGGCGGTAATACGCCCTCGCCAAAACGCAGGATATACTGCGCCTTCGTGTATTCGCGGATAAAGGTTGAATAGTCTCCCTGTGCATTGTTCACATCAGGAACACCGCGCAAAAACACCCATGCACCGGAATCGACGCCGACAGCCGGTTCAAAAGCGGGATCAAACCGGTTGCTCAGGGAAAAAGTAAGCGGATCGACAACGGCATTGTTTCTGTCGAGTATCTGCCCCGTCGCCTGATCGTAACGGATCAAAGGCTGGTCGTTCGCATCAACCGTTATCGCTGCAAAGATAAATTCATAGGCCCGCGCCCAGGCACCGACGCTTGTGCTGCTGGCCGCGTTTGCCTGATTGAACAGCGACGTCAGCGCGGGTACAAAATTGACAAGGGAAAAAGTCATGGTTTGATCTCCTGTGATTTTGAAACGATGGTGATGCTTTGCCTGTACTGTTCAAGCAACCGATAAAACTCACCCCATCTGTCCGGGGTAATCAATCTTGGATCAATAAGACGGACACCAAAGCGGATGTCATCCTTCCAGACGCTCGTCCAGCAAAAATTGTCACATCCGAAAACGATCGGATAGCCATTGGACGTTTTTATATCCGGTTTTGCCGATATATAGACGTCTTTATAGCCAAAGTTTTGGTCAACCCCCGGCCTGTTCCAGACATAAAAACCTTTCTGGATGGGTAAATCGGTCAATTTGACATTTGATGCCTGTAAAGCCTTTTCCACCATTTTATAGGGGTCTTCGATGTCATCGTTGGGAACATAAGCAACCTGAAACTGCATCGGTGATGTCGGCACATGGCCGGTAGCGTCCGGCTTGAGTGCGGGGAAGTTTCCTGCGGGCATAAATGAAAAAAACGTGACGTCAACCGGAGGATCGCTTGGCCTAAGACAGAGGACTTTTCTCCTGTCTTCTTCCGGCCTCATATAGTTAAAATCAATTTTATGCCTTGGCATACTAAAAACCGTATCGCCCATTTTCAGGCGGATATCACCGCACTCATGAAGCGGGCCCGGCCTCCCCCCCATTGCAACAGCATGCTGTACCAAAACAAAGACAGCACCCACGACAGCCACACACGCGATGATCAAGATTTTAAGTTTCTTCATTTCCGAATCCCGCTCCACATCATTGAACAAACCCTGCTATTATAGACAGCATCATTAAGTCATTGTCAACACCGCAATCATTTCAAATTTACGCATTCCGTCAATTACTCCCCCGCGCACTTACGTAGCTTGACAATTGTTCATTTCTGTCGCGTGCGCTTGCGCGCACAGGTCCCTGCTGCCGCGCCGGCGTTGCGGCGCGACGATGATGAAAATGTTTTCGGGCGGGCACGGATTTTACGCGCATGCGCCGCTGACGCGGCGCGCGCGATTGCGTGCGTTCGCACGCGGGGCCCGCATCAACTATGTCCTGCCCGTCTTTCGTGACGATCAGGTCCTTATCGCTTGTGCCCACAACCGTGGCGTTGCCCGAACCGCCCACGAACAGTGTCGCTTTCCCTTGCGTCGCAAAGCCGTCGTCGATCACCGTCGTGCCTGCGTTGTCCCTTGCGAAGACCACGCGCTCGATGGCCGTCGCCGTGTTGTTGCCCCAGAGCTGCGTCATCGCGGCATCAACGCCGGTGCCAAGAAGCGGGATGGAGACGTTCGTGGCGAACAGCGCCGCCCGCGACTCCATCGGCGCGCCCGTCATGAACGACCATTTCGCGTCGAGATAGTTGACCGTCAGCGTGTGGTCGTTGACGGCATTGCCGTAGGTCAGAACGCCGTTGAGCGCCGCATTCGTCGTGGCATAGGACGACGCCTGAAGTATTTTCTCCTTCGCCAGCAGCGCCGCGTATTCGACCAGAGCCTGACTGATGCCCTCGGCGTTGTCGATCATCGCCGTCGAAATCCCGGTCCCCGCGGCCGCAATCGCCCCGCCGAAATCGTTCGCGTCGTTGTAAAACGCACGGATCCCCGTATCGCCGTAAACCCGCGTCCCCTCGTCGATCGCCGAATACGCGATCATGGAGCGCATCGCCTGATCCGCCGCATAGCGGCCACCATTGGCGGTTATGCCGATGGACGCGGCGAAACCTGCATCATACATGACGGGCCAGAAGTATTTCGCGGCGGATTTCCATCCTGTTCCGAACGCGTTTTCCTCCGCTCCGGTGGTTCCCGCAAACATGCGGATGACCAGCGAGCCCATATCATGCAACGATACCCAGTCCGGCGCCAGCTGGGTCAGATTGACGTCATCTCCCAGGGAGACCTGAATGGACGATTCCCCCCAGGGATTGAACGGCTCGGACATGATCTCGTCCTGCATCGCCATGGCCGTCACGCCGGTAAAATCAGGAGCGGGAAGCTGGGCAAACGCCGCATAATCCTGCGCGGCTTCGTGGCATTCCATGGAGTCGAACAACAGGCCGTCCTGCCCGTAAACCCCCGCCACCAGCCCGGCCAGACCGCCGCCCATCGAATGCCCCGTCACGGAAATCGTGTTCGTCGTCAACGCGTCGACGGTATTGTAAAAATCAAAAGACATCGTCGCCTGAGGCGCCGTCTCGGCCCCGGCCCCCACAGGCCAGCCCGTGATCGGGTCGATGAGGCTGTCCGTCCCGCGATACGAGATCACCGTCTCGCCGTTGTACTGATATGCAATGGCGTAGAAGCTGGCATCAACCTCCGCACTTCCATTTAAAATATCGCTTTGTTGTGTTATCGTATAGTTACCAACTTGCAGCCCAATAACGTTGCCAGTAGTTATTTGAAGACCTTCGTTATAACCACGGTTATAGGAATCCATTGCAAGGATAGCTTTCATCAATGTAGCGCTGATCGTCATTTCTTTTCTCCCGTTGAAAATGCTCCAGAAGCAAGACTATTTGCCAATGGATAATCCGTTTTTATAGTGTTGTATCTTTGACCATCAAACATCATGTTGTAATAATCAGGCAACCACGGTAGCCATTTCTCAACCCCCCACGTCACCGGTTCATCGGTCATTTCGACGATGACGGATTTAAGCTTCACGCCTTGGCCGAAGGCCTTTTCAAAGTGATCTTCTTTGAGGCAGAGGGTATACTTCCAGTTTTCGACATGATCATCTTCTGTGCAACCGCGCATTTCCATCAGGTTCTCCACCGTCTTGGGATCGCCTGGATCGCGGAAGCGCACGAATTTCGGATACCATTGCGGCTCGACCATCGTCGGCCCCGCCTTCAGCCTGTCCATGTAATGAATGCTGTCATCATCCATGACGGCCTGTTTCGGACTATATATAATCGCAGGAATGTCGGCACCGTAATCAGCCCCCTTCTTGTAACCGCTGAGCAGCGCAAACAGAACACCCCGCTCGCCGAGATTGACCACAACCGCTTCCCCTTTCAGCGTCACCATCGGCAACATATGGGGGGAAAGCTTTGGAACGGCACGCACATGCACCTCCCTCACCGCATAGCCGGCCTTGAGACCCTCGGGCGTTTCGACCTCGACCGTCATCTTGTAGCGCCATGTGCCCGACGGGTAAGCGATGTTCCACGCCACGACGGCGGCCAACACAACCGCCAGAAAAACCATGTTCGATTTTGATGCTATCTTCATGATAACGACTCATATCCTCTTAAAGTGCCTACAACGGTGAGCAGCGCGGCGATTGTCACCAAGGTTTTCCTCATCGGACGTTTCTTTCACACATATAAATAAATTGAATCCCCGGCGATATTTCAGCACGCCGTCTTTCGACCGTCAACGCAGCTGGAGTGCGGCGCATGCCATAACCGCACCATTCCGGAAAAACGCTGACTACGCGTTCGCGTAGCTTGACAATTGTTTATTTCTGTCGCGTGCGCTCACGCGCACAGGTCCCTGCTGCCGCGCCGACGTTGCGGCGCGACGACGATGAAAATGTTTTGTGGCGGGCGCGGGTTTTACGCGCATGCGCCGCTCGCGCGGCGCGCGCGATTGCGTGCGTTCGCACGCGGGGCCAAACATCGTCATATCGTGCTGGTTGGGGGCGTAGGGGTTGATGCCGTCGTTCGTCGCAAGGCCTATCGCCGTCTCGCTGCGGAAGTTGTCCGGCGCGTCCATCAGTCCGTTTACGTCCGCCAAGCCGATGTTGAAAAACTCGCGCTCGGCCTGCGTCAGGTTTGCGCCCGTCGCCGACACCTGCTCGAGGATATAGCGGTGAAAGCCAAGCTCCGCCGCCGTCGTCCCCGCCGGCGGGATCTGGCTCAGCATCGCCCAGTAGAGCGCCGCCTCGTGCACCGCGGCCGGAACATGGGCCGCAAGATCCGCCGTGTTCGCCGTCGTGAAAACAATCTCATCCTTCGCAAGGTCGTAGCGCACGACCGTTCTTTAAGCTATTGAAAGAAAAAAAATGGCGCACCCGAAGAGAGTCGAACTCCTAACCTTCTGATCCGTAGTCAGATGCTCTATCCAGTTGAGCTACGGGTGCGTAAACGGTGAAATGTTTAACATATCCTGAAAACAGGTGTCAAGCCTGAAAAAAAGAGAAGCGCAACGCTTTAAAACAGCCCTGCGCTTCTCTTGAAAGGGTTTGATATTACCCCATTTTCGGGCCTTTGGGCTGGGAAGGCTTCCCGCCTTTGGAACCGGGAGCCGTCGGCGGCGTGGGGCCTTTTTTGGGATAAGCGGCCTTGAAAGCTGCTTTCAGATCCGTATCCGGCACGATGCCGGCAGCCACGAAGCTGTCCGTAACGGCATTGAAGAAATCCGCCAGTTTTTTGCCCACTGCGTTTGCAACAGCGGCATTGCTGACGCCGATCCTGTCATGCTTTATCACTGTCGCCAGACCATCATTAATTACATCAAGCGCGCCCATGACTATGCCGGAAATCTGTTGCGGAGACGTTCTGAGCAAGACCTCCTTCGCCAGAGTGTCGACCGCGTCAGGCGTCGCCTTCTGCGTCATTTCATAGATTGAATCTACAAAAGCTTCGACAGGGTAGTTCGCGTAGTAGTCTTTCCGGTCTTTAATCAACTCATCAACCGACAGTGTCGTATACTTTTTGTAAATCTCGCGCGCATATTCTTCAGCCGACTTCCCGTCAGCCATCTCATCAAGCTGACGCAGAACCGGCGGCATCGCGCTATTGCGCAGCTTATATAGATTCACCATGTCTTCTTCCGTCATGTCCATGACCTGGAGCTTGTGTATGCGAACGGCCTCTTTGTTCATGGCATCATCATCGCTGGCCTGCAGAAACTTTTGCAGTCCTTCTTCAACATCCTGACGGCTGATCGCGCGAAGCCGGCTGCTGAACTCGTCAATCTTGGAGGCTGCTCCACCCATATAAAGGCTATCGCTGGCTGCCTGGAACCCCTGCGCGATTTGGTTTTCGATATTGGCCTCAAAACTGGGATCAAGACGCAACATCGTCATCAGGGGCAAAACATCAGATGCCAGTTTTTTAAGAGCCTGCTTGATGGGGGTATCAGTTGGATCATTGTTTCCAATGTTAAACGGCATATTCCTGCCAGGACCAAAATTAAACGGATTGTTATCGCCAGGTCTTTTGTTGTTCATGGATTTAAGTCCCTTCTGCTGTGATGTTATGATATTCTATTATGGTGATAAGCGAACTCTGTCAACTAAACATTGAATATGGGATACAAAATTTTTATTATGACAAAATATTTCTGTCGTATACGATTCAATAATGTTGAATTCCTTATGTTTTCTGGTTAAAACGGAAAGTATTCTCAAGCTTTAACAAGAGAATCGTTTGCATGCTGGTGTTCCAGCATCATGTGTAGGGTTTTTGTAACTGTTTATTGAGGTGGATCTTGTCAAAAAAGTCCTCGTTCCGAATTTTCAGCAGCGTCTTTGTGTGCGCAACGGCTGTCATGTTGTCTTTCCTTGTAAGCACAGCGGCAAGCGCCGACGATCATGCAAAACCGTCGCTGATCGTCACTGACGAGCCTGCACCGGAAGCTGTTTACCGCCCGCGTCCTCAGGCGAGCCTGCATGAAATTTCTGACGACAACTCAAATTTTTCCCGTCCGCGCGCACAAACGCTTGTCGGGCGCAAGGTTTCTGAAATACGTCAGGACCTCGGCAAGATTGAAAAAAATGTGACCGGGTATAACTCGCGCCTGCAAAATCTCCAGCGCGAGGGCAATCTGGTCACCAGCCAGTATTACAACATAGTGGCCACGATCAATTCGGATCTCCAGTCGGGAACAACACCTGGAAATCCTGAACTTTTGGAAAGCTGGAATGATGCGCAGTCTTACCTGACCTCGCTCTCCGACAAGTCACAAGCCCTGGATGATCTGGCTTCGGATCTGGCTGCCGAGGCAACGAAAGCTTCCTATGTTCTTGATACGACGCAAGCTTCCTTCGGGCTTTCCGGCGCCGTCAAGGATGACCACAAGAACCTGACCGATTTGGAAGACCAGGTCAATGAAACCATCGTCCAGATCAACCGCCTGCTCAACACGGTGCAAGACGAAATCAGCCGCCGCACGAACTACCTGCGCACGGAGCGGCTTAACCTTGAAACGCTCTCTCTGGCGATTGCCAACGGCGAATTCTATGGGCACAGCATTTCCAACCGTCTGTTCCGCCGCGCCGCGCAAAGCGGCAGCGCTGAATCCGCCCTTGCGCCCGCCTCCGGCGGCATGAGCCGCGCGCCCGCAATGACCGCCGATCGTCCGCGCGGCCGCAAGCCTTTGGTCGTTATCCGTTTTGACCGGCCGAACGTTAACTATGAACAAGCTGTATATTCAGCCGTAGGACAAGCCCTGGAAAAATATCCCGCCGCCGCGTTTGAAATCGTAGCCGTCAGCACGATGTCCGGCAATCCGGCCGAGGTGTCGCTTGCCGCCAGCTCCGCACGTAAAAACAGTTCGGGCGTTCTTCGGACACTGACCCAGATGGGCCTTCCCAGCGAACGCATCCAGATGAGCGAAACAAGAAGCTCCAGCGTTGCCAACAACGAAGTTCATATTTTTGTTCAATAAAAAAAGCTTCAGATCCTAATTAAAAGGAATCCCTCATGGGAGGCCATATCGACCAGCTGACGCCGATCGCCCTTGTGACGACCGTCGCGCTTTTGTGCGGCCTTGTTTTAACCCGCCTGCGCCAGCCCGCCATCGTGGGTTATATTCTGGCTGGCGTTGCCCTTGGTCCTACAGGCTTTAGGATCATTTCCAATACTACGACCGTTCAAACAATGGCCGAGCTGGGCGTTATCATGCTCCTTTTCCTGGTAGGCATGGAACTAAGCCTTAAGGGTTTCAAGGCTGTCTACAAAACGGCAATCGCCGCGACGCTGCTGCAGATATTCTTAATGGCCGCGCTTTTTGCCCTTCTGGGCTGGTACCTGGCCTGGCCGCTTGGCCGCGTTCTGGTTTTTAGCTTCGCCGCCGCCCTTTCCAGCACGGCCGTGGCCGTCAAAATCCTTGAGGAGACAGGCGACCTTGGTACTTCAGCGGGCCGTTTGACCGTTTCCGTCCTGATCGCGCAGGATCTGGCGGTCATCCCCATGCTTTTGATCATGGATGCCCTGAGCGCAAAAGGCGTCGCGCTTGGCTATATTACCTTCATAAAATTTCTGGGCTCCATCGGCTTCCTCTGGTGGCTGACCTGGTATCTCTCCAACCGCGAACGCCTTAAGCTGCCCCTTCTGGACTGGATTGAAAGCCGCCGCGACATTGTCCCGCTGGCCGCGTTGGGTTCCTGCTTCCTGTTGGCGACCCTGACCGGCGCGCTTGGGCTTTCGACCGCCTACGGCGCTTTTATTGCAGGGCTTCTGATCGGCAACTCAAACGCCCGCGTCATCATGCACCAGGCAACAGAGCCGATCCAGACCGTCCTTTTGATGGTCTTTTTCCTGTCCATCGGCCTTCTGATCGATATTGACTTTATTATTACCCATGCAGGCGTCGTTTTCAGCACGCTTGTCCTCGTGACCGTGGTAAAAACGCTCATCAACATTGTTGTCCTGCACTCGCTGAAAGAAAGCTGGGACAAATCATTTTTTGCCGGCGTTGTGATGGGGCAAGTGGGTGAGTTTTCGTTCATCATCATCGCCGGCGGCCTTGCGATGAACGTCATCAGCCCGGACGGCTATCGCCTGCTGATCGCGGTCACGGCCTTAAGCCTCATGATCAGCCCGCTCTGGCTTGTCATTGCCCGCCGCCTGCACCGCATCACGGAGCTTGGCATCACGGGGCTTAAGGGCATTTTGCAGGCCGCCATCTCGCGCCTGCCGGACGCAGATTAAGAACGCCCTCTCCATTTACGCCACAGAGCAACCACCTTCTCCTGAAACATCAGCGCACAGGGAGTGACAATCAGCGTGAGCGGCGTGGCGAAGACCATGCCAAAGGCAATGGCAGTCGCCAGATCCACCCACCACTGGGTCGACGGCGCGTTGACCGTGACTTCACGGGCCAGAAAGTCGATATTGACCTGAAAAACCATCGGCACGAGCCCCAGCGCCGTCGTCGCCGCCGTCAGCAGGACCGGGCGCATGCGTTGCGCCCCCGTCCTCAGGATCATGTTGCGCACGGTTGATGCCGCTTCTTTCTTCATCTGCGCGAAAGTATCAATCAGGACGATGTTATTGGTCACAATGGCGCCGGCCAGCGCAATGACGCCGATCCCGGTCATGACGATGCCAAACGGCCGCCCCGTGATCAAAAGTCCCAGGAAAACGCCGATTGTCGACATGATGACGGCCGACAGGATCAAAAACGTGTAATAAAAACTGTCAAACTGGATCACAAGGATGATCAGGATCATGAAAAGCGCGGCGACAAAAGCCTTTTGCAGAAAAGCCTGGGCTTCCTTCTGGTCCTCGTCCTCACCCTTGAACACGATCTGGACGCGCGGGTCCCATTTCGTTTTCTCAAGCCATTGGCGGATTTCATTGATCTTGGCGTCCGCGTTGGTCTCCGGCGGAACGTCGGCCTTAACGGTCATGATTCTGTAGCCGTCTGAACGCTCCACCCGGCCCAGACGCGGCTCGGCCGTCTTGGAGACGAAGTTGGACGCGGGAACGGAGCCTTGCGGCGTCTCGATCCTTATACGATCCAGCGCATCTAGGGAACGCTGGTCCTGCGGATAGCGCACGACGATATCGATTTCATCCGTTGAGTCGTCGGGACGGTAGGCGCTGATCTTAAGGCCGTTTGTGACCAGCCTCACCGACTGGCCGATGCTGGTCGTATCAAGGCCAAACTTGGCCGCTTGCGCCTTGTCGATTGTCAGCTGCCACTCGATCCCCGGAAGCGGGCGGCTGTCTTCAGCATCAATAAAGCCGCCGATGCCGTCCAGCCCCTTGCGCAGCGTTTCAACCGCGCCGGGCAGAAGTTCGGGGTAAAGGGATCGCAGCTGCACCTGCACCGCCTTGCCGCCATGCGGTCCACCTTCTTCTTTCACGGTTTCGATGCGAATGCCCGGAATATCCGCCGTATTCCTGCGAATATCGTCCAGAATGTCATTGGCGGGTTTGCGACGGCGCCAGCTGTCAAATTCAAGCTGGATATTGCCGATCACGTCTTCAGCCATGTCCGAATTACCGCTGCCGCCTGTACGGGCATAGACATTTTTAAGGCCCGGTTCCCTTAAGACCCTTTCCTCGACCTTGCGCACAATCACGTCCTGCTCATAAACCGAAAGGTTGCCGCGTGCGTGAATCAGGACGCTGGCCGCTTCAGGCTCGACATCGGGGAAAAACTCGACGCCGTTGCCAAACTTGCCGTAGTAGACCTGAATGCCGATCAGCATGGCCAGCGCCAGGGCCATGACTTTTCCCGGATGGTCCAGCGCGCGCGCCAGAATGCGCATGTAAAAGCCGGTCAACCCTTTGAGCCTGAGCAAGTCAGGTTCCTCGCCCTTGGCCAGAACCTCCGCGACCCCTTTGTCCTCGCCATGATCCGTACGGCCGATCATGGAACCGATGACCGGAATAAAAACCAGCGCCATGATCAGCGATGCCGTCAGCGTAATCACGATCGTGACGGGCATGTATTTCATGAATTGCCCGACCATGCCCGGCCAGACCAGAAGCGGAAAAAACGCCACCATATGCGTTACAATCGAGGAAATGACGGGCCAGGCCATTTTGACCGCGGCCTCGCGGTAGGCGTCGGCGCGATCCATCCCTTCCGACATCTTGCGGTCGGCGTATTCGCCCACGACGACCGCGCCGTCGACCAGCATGCCGACCACGAGGATCAGGGAAAAAAGAACGACGATGTTGAGCGTCGTGCCCATCGTGTGCAGCACCAAGATGCCTGCCAGAAACGACCCCGGTATGGCGATGCCGACCAGTGACGCCGAAAAAAGCCCCAGCGCCGCGACGCACACGATCATGACCAGAATGACCGCCGAGACGAGGTTGTTCTGCAGGTCCGCCAGCATGTTCCTGATTTCCTGCGACGTGTCGCGCGTATAGCCGACAACCACGCCGGCGGGCCAGTTCTTGCGCTCTTCCTCGACCGTCTTTTTGACCGCCTCGATCGTGTCGATCACGTTTTCGCCGGTGCGCTTGACGATTTCAAGCGCGATTGCATTTTTGCCGTTCAGGCGCGCAAAGCTTTCCGGGTCCTTGAAATTGCGCCGCACCTCGGCCACATCACGCACGCGTACAACCGCATCGCCGCTGACCTTGAGCGGCATTTCAGCCACATCCGCCGCGGTTTCAAAAAGCCCGGGAACCTTGACGGCAAAACGCCCGCCGCCCGATTCAAGGTTTCCGGCCGCCACCAGCTTTCCGCTGCGCTGGAAGAAAGCGATGATGTCATTGGCCGAAAGGCCATAGCTTTCAACACGCAGGGAATCGACGATAACCTCGACCTGTTCGTCCCGGCTGCCCACCCGCCGGGCTTCAAGCACCGAGCCTATATCCTCGATCCTGTCCTGCAGATCCTTGACCAGGCGATTGAGCGTCCGTTCCGGCACATCGCCCGCCAGGGTTACGACCAGGACCGGAAACAGGCTGAAATTGACCTCCGTGACGACCGGTTCATCCGCGTCCTCGGGCAGGTCCGGCTTGGCCTTGTCAACCGCCTCGCGCACATCGTCCAGCGCCTTGTCGGCATCAAAACCCGCCCGGAACTCAAGAACGACGTTGCCGCCGCCCTGAAAACCCGTGGCGCGCATTTCCTTGACGCCTTCGATGGTCGAAAGCTGTTCCTCCATAGGACGGATCAAAAGCCGTTCGGAATCCTCGGGCGAAACACCCTCCAGACTGACCGAAACATATATGACCGGAATACTGATATCGGGATTGGATTCCTTGGGAATCTGACTCCATGAGGCCAGTCCCGCGAAAATAATGAACAGCAGGGTAAAAAGGACGGCGCGTTTGCGCCCGAGAGCCGCGCGGATAAACGTTATCACGGCCCGCCGCCCCCTTCTTCCACCGCGTCAACCCGCGCCCCTTCGGCCACAAAATCCTGCCCGGTTACAATCACGCGCGCATCGCCGGAAAGGCCGCCGACCCACACCGTATTTTCCTTGCTGACGATGACGGAGACCGGGATAAAAGCGACTTTACCTTCGTTGTTAATCGTTTTCACGCCGATACGCCCCTGATCGTCCAGAGTCAGAACCGAGGGGGGAACGCCATAAGCCTGCTGCTCCGCCAGTGGCAGGCGGATATGGGCCGTCAGGCCTTCGACTATACCACCTTCGGAATTTGGAACCTCCACTTCGACCTTGAAAGTCCGCGTCTGTTCCTCGGCGGTTGAGGCGATGAAACTCACGCTTCCCTTGTGCTCGCTGCCATCGGGCAGTGTCACGACTGCCTCTGCTCCCGCCTTGATCCGGCCGACCTGCCGTTCCGATACAAAGCCCGCCACTTTTATCGGGTCAAGATCGATCAACGTTCCCGCCACGCTGCCGGGCGTAAGATACTGGCCAAGCTCGGCCGGCCTTTCTTCCAGAACCCCGTCAAAGGGCGCTTTTATCCTGGTATTGGCAAGTTCGACATCGGCGGATTTAAGCCGTGCGCGCGCGGCTTCAAGCTCGGCATGCGCCGCCTCAACCCTGACTTTGGACCCGAAACCCTCGCCCGACAAACCCTGCGCCGTTTTGTAGGCGATTTCCTTTTCATTGACGCTGTACTCGGCTTCGGAACGTTTGGCCTGGCGGTCGCGCACGTCAATGCGCACCAGAACATCGCCTGCCTTTACGGCCGCCCCCTTGGCGACAGGCGTCTCCGTCACGCGTCCGTCTATTTCGGCCTTGATTTCCACGCGCCGCGCCGCCCCTGTCCGGCCGCTGACCGTTACTTCGTCGATCACCGGCTGCGGCCGGATCGTTCTGACCGAAACCCGCATTTTTTCAGCCGTCCCCGCTGCATCAACTGAATCAGCGGATTTCAGGGCGGGCGCCTGTTTTTCATCCGGGCGTCCCATCATCCCGGTTGCAACCCAAAGTCCGGCGGCGACAAAAACGCCCGTGGCGATCAGATAGGATTTTCTCACAGTGAAAACGAGCCCCCTAAAAACGATTTCAGCGCCTTGCCGCTGATTTCCTCGACCGCGCCTTTGGGCAGTTTACCAAGCTGGAACGGCCCATAGGAAGTGCGGATCAGGCGGTTTACCTGCAATCCAGCATACTCCATAACCTTGCGGATTTCACGGTTTTTGCCCTCGCTCAGGCTGACCGTCATCCAGATATTGTTTCCCTCGCCTTTGTCTATGTCGATGCCGATCGGCGCATAGCGGATGCCGTCGATCGTCGTGCCTTCTTTAAGCTTTTCAAACTTGCGCTCATCCACGCGGCCAAAGGCGCGGACGCGGTAACGCCGGACCCAGCCCGTCGCCGGAAGCTCGAGATGACGCGCAAGCTCGCCGTTATTGGTGAGAAGCAAAAGCCCTTCCGTGTTCATATCCAAACGCCCCACCGTCACGACCCGGGGCAATTCTTTGGGCAAAATATCAAAGATTGTCGCCCGGCCTTTTTCGTCTTTGTTCGTCGTTACAAACTCTTTTGGTTTATGAAAAAGGAAAAGGCGCGTGGATTCTTTCTGCGGCAAGACCTGGCCATCAACCGTAATGCGGCTTTTGTCCGTCACAACACAAGCCGGAGAGGTCAGTTTCTTCCCATCCACAGCCACGCGTCCGGCCAATATCCACGCCTCTGCCTCGCGGCGAGAGCAAAGCCCGGCGCGGGCCATGCGCTTGGCGATCCGTTCGCCTTTTTCGCCGTTCTCTTTTTGCATGTTCGACATTGACGCCATTCCTTTGCCATGAGTATAAACGACTTCAGGGCGATGCTTTAGATACTTTAATATCTTGTAATACTTGGTTTTTATCTCTTCATTTTTTTAACATATGTCATATTGACTTATGAAAATAAGAATGCTAGACTTCCCTCTAACAAGGGAAACCGACGATGATTTTTTCGATTCAATGCGGCCCGCATAGCCCGGACCTGCAAAGCAAAGTTGAAGATCTGCTCGCAGCGGAAAAAAACATCAAGGGCTGGATTCGTTATCTGGATTCCGCCTGGCTGATCGACACTGATGTTGCAAACCCGGAAGGCTTTAGAGAATTGCTCCGCAATGCACCGGAACTTCAGTCGCCCCGCGTCATGATCACAAAATTTTCATCGGTCTATACCGGCTGGTTGAACAAAAACGTCTGGAATTGGCTTGAAGGAAAGAAATTTGATGAGGAACCAAAATACAGCCATCTGCCGCCCGCGCCAGCGAATGCCAACACTCCTGCCGTCAAAAAAGAAAACGGCGGCAATGACAAGGATATGCCAGCCGTAGAGGAAATCACGCAAGCCCAGTCTCTTGACGACTATATCGGCATGGATGAGATCAAGCATCAGGCCAACCTGCTGCTGGCTGGGATCCGCTTTCGCGCGGCCGCACGCAAAATCGGCATGAAGCTTGACAGCGGCTTCGATAATATTCTTCTGAAAGGCTCGCCCGGCGTGGGAAAAACCTCGCTCGCAAAGAGCGTGGCAATGATGCTGAAAAATCAATCTCCTGCCCCTGAAAAAACACCCGTTGCCTTCGTTAAGGCCGCAAATGTCGTGGCCCGTTATCTTGGCCAGTCCGGCGACAACATGCAAAAGCTACTCGACAAATACAAAGACGGGATTATCGTCTTTGATGAGATCGACACGCTCCTGATGCACGGCGTTCAAAGCGGCGCTGACGCTTATGGACGGCAGGTTCTGGATACGATCAACACGCATATCACCAGTTCGCCGAACAAACCCGTCATTGTCGCAACTCTTTACGAGAGCCGTGAGAACGCCCTTCAAAAAGCCAATGAAGGCCTGGCCTCGCGCTTTCCGAACACCCTTCTCTTGTCCGACTATGATGACACGACACTGAAGAAAATTTTTGAAAAAAAGGCTGAAACGGCTGGACTGACGCTTGAAAGCGGCGTTACGGACGAGGTTCAGAAACTGGTAACCGAACTTCGCAAAGTCAAAAAAGATGTCTTCGCCAATGGGCGTGAGATCGACAATATTTTTTCCGCTATCGTCAATACGCTCGCGGAAAAAGTGAGCGAGAGCGGCACTGACATCACCACCCGCAGCGCAGCCTGCCAAACCGACGAAGACCGCGCCCAGCTGCGCAAGGAAATCGGGCTTGTAACGGTTGCGGATGTTCCCATGCGCGATCCCAAAACCGGCGGCCTTACCCGCAAGCCGACCTCGCAAGACCGCGTTGACAAGCGCGGCAAACTGCTCCCATTTCCAACACCAGGAATATGACCTTGTCTTCTCTCATGTCCGAAGCCCTGAATGAAGCCCAAGCCGCCGGAAAACGCGGTGAAGTCCCCGTGGGCGCGGTCGTAGTTGACGGCAAAACCGGAAAAATTCTGGCCCGCGCGGGCAACCGCACGGAAGAACTTTCAGATCCTTCCGCGCACGCCGAGCTGCTCGCCATCCGCGAGGCTGCAAAGCTCATGGGTACGCCCCGCCTTCCCGATTGCGACCTTTACGTGACGCTGGAACCCTGCCCCATGTGTGCGACGGTCATTTCCTTCGCCCGCATCCGCCGCGTCTATTTCGGCGCCTATGACCCCAAGGGCGGCGGAATCGAGCAGGGCCCGCGCATCTTCAACCAGCCTACCTGCCACCACAAACCCGAAGTTTACGGCGGGATTGACGAAAATATATGTTCTAATATTATCAAGAGCTTCTTTGAGAATCGGCGTTAAAGTTAACCTTTCTTTAACCATAAATAATTATATTGAAAGTAATATGAGATGTATCGTATAGTCTGGTCAGAGGAGGCAGCGCAAGATTTTCAAATTATTGTCCAGAAGGACAAAACGCAGGCAGGGGTCATTTATGCGTTGATTGAAGAACTTGACAGACAGGAAATCCCTCCAGACCGGCTTTTGTCTGCCAAGGAAAGAAAGGGAAATTACGAGATCAAAATATACAAAGAAGCGATTGAGAGCGGTTTGTACATATGGATCCTCAAGATCTACTGGGGATTTGAGGAAGGAGATCCTCCGCTAGATTATCGCGTTTTTTTTGCTCCAAATCATCGGAGCAAATCGTACTGCATACTCGGAATAGAACACAGGGGAAAAAGCTATGGCAAAAACAAAAAAATCTACGACCGAATATACGCCACATATCAAAGGCTGGGGTGCAACTCAATCATCTCAGACAACAACGGATCTTAATCAAAAAAAGGTTCTGAAAGTCACCTTTGGTGATCATTGGAAAAGCCAGTACGCGCCTCTGCCAAAAACCATTTCAATGTCGGAAATGACGCAATCTCTTTACAAGCAAGGACTTGAACCCGCTCTTCGTCAGGGGCGGAAAAATGCCGCTAAAATCCTGCACCCGGGTGGAACAAAGAGTCTGCGGACCTTACGCCTGGAAAAAGGATTGAGTCAAGATGAACTTGCAGAACTAACTGGGATTCAGCAATACAGGATCTCACGTTATGAAAGAAAAGAGGAAAAACCTCAATTTGAAACAATGAATAAATTAATGGAAGCACTTGGAATCGACGTACAAACGCTCTGGGATTCTCTGAAATGAGTGATAAAATAATCATATCCGCTCATGCCATTTTTTGTGATGACATTAGGCATGAAGTCACTAACAAGATATCGCTCATCGGCACCTATGGAGATATTATATACGTTGAAAAAAAAATCCTGTTACTCCCAAAGCTATGTGTTTTGGTGAAGGTTGAACTCGGCCGCGGTCAGGAAACAGAATTAACCGTCCAGATAAAATACGGCGAACAGGAATACGCCGCCCACCAGACAGTGGCTCCCTTTAAGCCGGAGGCTCCTGAATTAGAAACTGTGCACAGCGTTTTTGCCGTTGAAATTTCGCCATTCAAGGTCGAAGACGATGGCTTCATAATGGTAGATGTCGTCGCCGACAAACCTAAAACCAAACCTTATCACGCCGGAAAAATTTTCCTTAAAAGAAAATAATTTATGGCCAATCCTGATTAAAAATCGTCACCATCCGTGATCATCTTAGCAGGCGTCCTTCGGACGCGCCTCGCCTACGGGGTGACGAGATATGGCGACACATTTGGCAACTCCGCCTCTGTCCTTTATAGTCCCTTATGCCCAAAAAGGACCTTTTTACAGAAGATTTAGGCGACCCTTTCGGCCTGCCGCCAGTGCCGGGAGCACCCGCCTCGAACGCACCGCCGGAGCTGACGGTGACGGAGCTGAGCCTGCGCCTTAAGCGCACGGTAGAAAGCGAATTTTCCTTCGTCCGCGTACGTGGTGAAATTTCGCAGGTTACAATCGCCAAATCCGGCCACCTTTATACTTCCCTGAAAGATCAGGAATCCGTCCTCAGCGCCATTTGCTGGAAAGGGACGCTCTCGCAGCTCAACGTCAGGCCTGAAGAGGGGCTTGAGGTCATCGTGACCGGCAAGCTGACGACCTACCCTGGCCGCTCGAACTACCAGATCATCATCGAAACGATGGAACTGGCCGGGCAGGGCGCTCTTTTGAAAATGCTTGAGGAGCGCAAGAAAAAGCTGGCAGCCGAAGGTCTCTTCGCGCCCGAACGAAAAAAGAAACTGCCCTTTATCCCGCGCCTGATCGGCGTTGTGACCTCGCCCACCGGCGCCGTCATCCGCGACATCATGCATCGCCTGAACGATCGCTTTCCGCGTCCCGTTCTTTTGTGGCCCGTCATGGTGCAGGGCAAGGGGGCGGCAGAACAGGTGGCTGCGGCCATCAACGGCTTCAATGCCCTGTCACCTCCGTATCGTCCCGACCTTCTGATCGTGGCGCGCGGCGGCGGCAGTCTTGAAGACCTCATGCCCTTCAACGAGGAAATCGTCGTCCGCGCGGCAGCATCCAGCAAAATTCCGCTGATCTCCGCCGTGGGCCATGAAACCGATACGACATTGATTGACTTCGCTTCCGATAAGCGTGCCCCCACGCCCACGGGCGCCGCCGAAATGGCCGTGCCCGTCAAGTCCGAACTTGAAGCCGGATTGCGCGACACAGGGCGGCGCATGAAAACCTCGGTGCTGCGTCTGCTGGAACTGCCCAGCCAGAAACTCGACCATCTTTCATCGAAACTCGAGCGCGGCCTTGCCGTCTGGATCGAACGCCGGGCTGCCAAACTGCGCGAGCTTTCGGCGAAACTCTCCCCGCAGGCGCTCAAACGGCAGGTTGCCGACCAACAGCGCCTGATCAAGGGACTGGCCGAGCGTCTGGCCAACGCCGGACTTAAAGGCCTGAAGGAAAAACAGCAACGTCTTCAACATCTCTCCAGCCTACTGGAAACGCTTTCGTTCGAACGCGTTCTGGACCGCGGCTTTGCCCTTGTGACGGATGCGCAGGGCCACGCCGTTACCAGCGTCGGGCAGATCAAGGACAAGGACAGCATCACGCTCCGCTTCAAGGACGGCAAGATGGGGGCGGTGGTGAAGAAATGACAGAAAAATTCATCTTTGCAGCATTTCTCCGTGTTCCTGCGAAGGCAGGAACACATTACAACATCATGGGTCCCCGCCTCCGCGGGGACACGAAAATGGGGTATCCCCGCATATGACGCTCAATACCGGCACAACCACCTATCACCTCTACCGTACGCTTACAGGTGTGTCGGAACCGCTTTTGCGGATACTGCTCAAACGTCGCCTCAAAGCTGGGAAAGAAGACGCCGCGCGCCTGCCCGAGCGCATGGGACAGGCTTCCCGCCCCCGCCCGACCGGACATCTGGTATGGCTGCATGCTGCCAGCGTGGGGGAATCGCTATCGCTGATCTCCCTTATCCGCGCCCTGCTTGACCGCGACCCGAAACTTTTCGTCATGGTTACAACCGGAACCGTGACCTCGGCCCGGCTGATGACTGAACGTTTGCCTGAACGTGCCTTTCACCAGTTCTTTCCCATTGATCACCCGCGATGGGCAGCGCGTTTTCTGGATCATTGGCGGCCGGACTTTGTTCTATGGGCCGAATCTGAACTTTGGCCCAACATGCTGAGTGAAATCTCCGCGCGCGACACCCCTGCCGTTCTGATCAATGCCCGCATGTCAGCAAGGTCGTTCCAAAACTGGGGCCGCCTAAGAAATATTGCAGCTTTCCTGATGGAAAAATTCACGCTCTGCCTTGCCCAGAACGAAGACGAGGCTGCTCGTTACCGCGCCCTTGGCGCACGCCGCGTGGAAGCTCCTGGCAACCTGAAATACGCCTCGGCTCCGCTGCCTTACGAGGCCGAAGCCCTTGAAAAATTCAAGACCGCGGTCCGGGGACGGCCCACGTGGCTTTTCGCCAGCACCCACCCGGGCGAGGAAGATATTGCGGCCAACATCCACAAGCGCCTGAAAAAAGATCTTCCGAATATCCTGACCGTCATCGTTCCCCGTCACCCCAAGCGTGGAGCCGAAATCGAATCCCAGATCCACGGGCTTTCAGTGGCCCGCCGCGCGGCAGGAAAAGACGTTCCGTCTGCGGTCGACGACATCTATATTGCCGATACCCTTGGCGAACTTGGGCTTTTCTTCCGCGCCGTTCCCTTAAGCGTCATCGGCGGATCTTTCGTGCCGCACGGTGGCCACAACCCGATCGAACCGGGGCAACTTGGCAGCACGATCTTCTACGGCCCGCACATGCACAATTTTGAAACGATCTGCCATGATTTTGAAAGCGCAGGCGCGGCCCGGGCACTTAAAAATACCGACGAACTTGCCGCCGCATTGCTGGAGTATTTGAAAGACCCTGCCAAGGGACAAGGTATGGCCGATGCGGCCCGCTCCCTGACCCACGGCAAGGCCGGGATCGTGAACGACATTTTGAAATCCATCATCCCGTTGCTGGACAAGGATCTCGCATGATGAAAGCCCCCCGCTTCTGGTACAAGCAAAATCCAGGTCTGACGGCGCTTGCCCTTGCGCCCGCGTCCTTGCTGTATGGTGCAATTGTTTTCTGCAAGCCAAGGCAGGAAAAGAAACTATCGAAGCCCGTCATCTGCGTCGGCAACGTGACGGTCGGCGGCACGGGAAAGACGCCCGTTGTCACAGCCATCGCAGGACTGCTGAAAGACAGCGGCAGGAATCCGCACATCCTGTTGCGCGGCTATGGCGGGACGGAGAAAGGACCGCTGACCGTGGCTCCGTCGTCCCACACGCCCGCCGAGGTCGGCGACGAAGCGCTTCTGCACGCGCGCATGACGCCGACATGGGTTTCAATTGACCGTCCGGCGGGCGCCGGGGCCGCGATAAAACAAGGCGCAGACATCGTCCTGATGGACGACGGATTTCAGAATTTTTCCCTGCACAAGGATATTTCATTCATCGTCATCGACGGCGAAACCGGCATCGGTAACGGCATGCTTCTGCCGGCCGGTCCCTTGCGCGAACCCTTGGGCGAGGCGCTGAAGCGGGCCCATGCCGTCATCCTTCTTGGCGAGGATAGAACGGGCATTGCCGCAAAAATTGAAAAGCCTCTGTTCCGCGGGCACATCGAAGGAAACCTGACACCCTTCAAGGGAGAAAAACTTTACGCTTTTGCCGGGATCGGACGGCCGGAAAAATTCAGGGATACCCTGATCAAAGGCGGTATTGAACTCGCCGGGTTTGAAAGCTTTCCCGATCATCACGCCTACAGCGTTTCCGATCTGGAAAAAATCACGGAAAACGCACAAGGCTTTTCCATCGTCACAACGGAAAAAGACCACGTCCGGCTGCCCAAGGAATATCAGGAAAAAATCAGGGCTGTTCCGGTATCCGTCGCCTGGAAGGATGAGAAGACGTTGAGCGAGTTCCTGCAGACAAGGCTTGCGTCATGAAAACGCTCCGCTACGCTCTCGAAGCCGCGCTTGTCCACATCATCTACGGCTTTTTCTGGCTTCTGCCGGTTGAGGCGGCCTCGAACCTCGGCGGTTTTATCATGCGGCATGTAGGGCCGCGTCTTGGGCTTTCGCGCCGCGCAAGACGCAACCTGACCCGCGCCTTTCCTGAAAAAAACGCCTCTGAAATCAACAGAATCATTGCAGGCATGTGGGACAATCTGGGCCGCGTTGCGGCCGAGTACCCGCATTTACGCCGCATCGCCGCCAGAACCGAATTTGCCGGGGAAGAACACCTGCACGCCTTGCGCGACGACGGCAAGCCCGGGATTCTGTTCGGCGCGCATCTGGCCAATTGGGAAGTGCATGCGATTGCCGCCAAACGCGCGGGCCTGCCCGTTCATCTTGTCTATCGTAAGCCCAACAATCCCTTCGTGGACGCCATCCTGCGCCATGCGCGCGACAGCGGAGCCGCCGGACAAGTCGCCAAAGGCTTTGACGGAGCGCGCGAGATCGTATCGATATTGAAAACCGGCGGGCACATCGGCCTGATGGCGGACCAGAAAATGAACGAAGGGCTCCCCATTCCGTTTTTCGGGCGCGACGCCATGACCGCACCCGCAATTGCCCATTTTACGATGAAATTCGCCTGCCCGCTTCATCCCACCCGCGTTGAACGCCTTGGCGGATGCAAATTCAGAATGACCACATATCCGGCCATGAGGATCGAGGAAAGCGGTGACAGGGAAAAAGACACGATCAAAATCCTGACGGAAATAAACGCCCTGATCGAAAGCTGGGTCCGCGAAAGGCCCGAACAATGGCTCTGGATACACAACCGATGGCCGGGGTAAATATATTAATTCAACCAGGCCTTGGGAACGGCAAGCCTCATTTGAGAATCCGCCCCGATTTGTTTTGCCTCGTACACACTGGCATCAGGTGTCTCCTCAACATGTTTTACTTGAAGTGTAATATTCGCAGCTTCATTTTTAAATTCATGCACAACACGACCTTGGCCATCTTGCAACTCAGCCCCAAGTTTCCAATTCTCTTTCGTGCCACCATAAACCGTTGAAAAAGCATGTTTCAACACAGCGGATAATTTACTATTCATGGATTTCTCCTTTTCCAAGATTAGGCCATGATATACAATAATTTAAGTTATGTCAATAAAAAACACTGGTGAAAATCTGTGTTAAATCAATATCATAATGATAATTAGGAGAGCACTCTAACAATAGAAACATCTTGAGGAACTTTTGCCTATATCACCGCAGCCAAAGGCAATGCACTAAAATCGGCTTTCTTCGAAAGAGCTTTAACCTTCATGTCAATATCACCGCCGTCCGTTTTGTTTCAGCCGCAAGCGATGACAAAATCGCCATGACCGCCTCGCCGCCCAGATCGGCAAAGTCTTTATCGAGCCTGAGCTCGATCCGGTCAGCAGTCATTTTCAATTTGGCGTGTTTGAGAAGATCCAGCGCGCCGCCGGTCAGCATATAGGCCAGGTTGAGCGCAAGCCCGGTGATGACGGCAAGGCGCGTGCGGTCGGGGCCTAGCAGGACCTGAAGAGGCGCGGTTTCATCGCCTTCTTCCAGCGCGCCGTGATAACGCACATAGCAGGCGATCGCCATCATCGCCCGCGTGATGTGGCAGGCGTCGTAATAGGGCATGACCAGAACGCGGTTGAGCGCATGGGTCGCGCGTACGCTTTCATGTTCGAACCATCCTGTATCGCTCATGAGTGTCGCGGCCAGGCGCACGCGCGCCAGAAACGGGGTTTCTTCCTTCGCTTCGAACAAAGGCCTGATCCAGTCGGCCAGAGCCACAAAAGTCTCGGCGCTCTTGAAACGACTCGAGCGTCCGGCCATCTTGAAGGCCGAAGCAAAAAGCGGGTCTTCTTTCATCGCCTTCGCGTCAAGCCTGTCGAACACGACGCCCTCGCGCAGACCCACGGCCGAGAAAGAAAGATCCGAAGGCTTCATGCGGTCCAGGACAGCCGTCAGGATCAAAGCCGCCGCAGGCAGGTCTTCGACCTTCCTTTGCCCCCAGCCGCTTAAGTGCATCAGCGCCTGAAGCTTGCGTTTGGAAATATCGGCAATAAACTCCTGAGCCTTGCCGCCTTCGATCTTCAGATGATCGACAATGGGCACGGGCCAGTTTTCGGACTTGATGTAAAGTTTGGCCATCGCCCGCCACGCGCCGCCCAGCGCGCAAAATTCAAAGCCCTTGGCCGATTTCAGAAAGGCAACGGTGTCCAGTTTCTGCGCGATGAATTTCCCTTGTGCCGCCACGCCTTTTTCGGCGGCCACGCGCTGCGTGCCCAGCGGCAGCGACACGCGGTCCTTGATCTGGCCGTTGTCGATCAGAGTCAGCTCCAGCGATCCTCCGCCCAGATCGCCCATGACGCCGTTCCTGCAAAGCCCGTTGGAGGTGACGCCCAGCGCTGAAAGCCGCGCTTCCTCGTCGCCGTCGATGACCTTGACGTTAAGCCCGCACTTTGTCTTGACCTTGCGCAGGAAAGCGGCGCCGTCCTTGGCGTCGCGCACGGCAGCCGTGGCCACCGCCGACACGGTCTTGATCTTCATCGCCTTGATGAGGGCCTTAAATCGCGCCAGATTGTCAAGCGCACGGCGGGCGCCGTCGGGATTAAGCTTGCCGGTTTCGGCCAAGCCCTTGCCCAGTGCGGCAAAGCTGCGCTCGGCATAGGCCATGACCGGCGCGCGGTTGCAGCCGTCAAAGACAGCCAGACGCAGGGCGTTCGACCCCACGTCGATCACCGCCACTTTTTCCGGCACTGCGTTCTTTTTCATTGAAACACCCTTTAGACGCTCCCCATAGTGTCATCCCGAGCGAATGCGAGGGATCTTCACTGTCGATTTTATTACGAAGATTCCTCGGTCGCTGACGCTTCCTCGGAATGACAAGAAGGTTTTTAATTACTTTCCCTTGAGCATTTCTTCGCCAGCGGTTTTCATCGCCTTGCTCAGTTCGGCCTCGAGACGGTGGTCGCTGTGCGAAACCTTTTTTGTGGCAAAGTCCGTTTTGACTTTTTTCAGCACGTCACCCAGGCCCGGCTCGGCAAAATCGGCATCCACTACTGACTTGGCGTAATTTTCAGCCTCGGCCCCTTTAAGGCCCAGCTCCCCCGCCGCCCAAAGGCCAAAAATCTTGACCGCCTTGACCGTGCGTTTGAACTGCATTTCCTGATCGTGCTTGAACTTGGCTTCGAAGGCCTCTTCACGCTCGCTAAATCCGCTCGACATGGCATAGTTCCTTTTAACTTAATATTTGACCGAATCTTGTGGTATAAAGTAACATCCTTTAGGAGAAAGGCAAACGTCATGGCAAAAGGCTCTAAAGCATTGAAATTAGTGGCTAAAAATAAAAACCAACCCCGCCCTTCACGGGCCGAGGCGGAAAAGGCCGTGCGTACGCTTTTACTCTGGGCCGGCGACAATCCCGACCGCGAGGGCCTCAAAGAAACCCCACGCCGCGTCGTGAAAGCCTTCGAGGAATACTTCGCCGGCTACCAGCAACGCCCGGAAGAGGTACTCAATAAATCGTTCGAGGATGTCGGCGGCTATGACGACATGGTGCTGCTCAAGGACATTTGCGTGGAATCCCATTGCGAACACCACATCGCCCCCTTCATCGGCAAGGCGCATGTGGCCTATATTCCCAACAAGCGCGTGGTTGGCATTTCCAAGCTGGCGCGGATCGTCGATACCTTTTCCCGTCGCCTGCAGGTGCAAGAGCGCCTGACAAGCGAGATTGCAGGCGCGATCGAAAAAGCGGTCAAACCCAAGGGCGTTGCCGTCATGATTGAGGCGGTGCACAGTTGCATGTCCATGCGCGGCGTGCGCAAAAGCAATGTCGGCACGGTCACCACCCGCTTCCTGGGTGACTTCAAGGACGACGACCTGAAGGAAGAGTTCCTTACGATTGTCGCAGGAAAGTAAAATTTCCATTTACTTTCAGATGCTTGTGTTGTTTTTTATTTAATTGACATAATGTATATAAAGTGATAATCTCCAAGGAAAGATAAAAATGGAGAAAGTCATGAAATTTGAAAAAGGAAAAATCTATCGCGCATTTTCGAACCAGCCGGGTCTCCACAAATTGACCATGGCCTCCGCAGAATTTTCTAAAGTGGCCCGCAAGGCAAAAGCCCCCGTTGTCATCGTACAGCATCTTCCCGACTTTCAGGCAGGCTTTGAATTCACGGTTGAAGAAAACACGCCGGAAAATAAAGTCCACAAGGCGCTTTTGGCGGCTGAAAAGAAAGCAAAGCTATACCTGACCGTTCTACACGCCTGACTTCGCTACAGAAGGAATTTTGATACGTGAAAATGCACGGTGTAAATTATGGCGTCGATCTTTCAAACGACCATCAATACGTGCTTGTTTTCTCCGAAGGATCGCTCACGGATGTGAGAGTTTATGACTCTAAAAAGAAAGTCATGTTCCCTAAAGACGAAGAACGCAAGATCATCATTGATGAAAAAAATGAAGATAAGTCCTGGAATGTGTTGACACTGCATTTCAACAGACATTCCCGTGTCGACTCCGTCGCCATGGAGAGCATTCCTGATGAAGGTCACAAAAAGCTTTGGCCAGCGCAACATCCAAATGGAGCCCGCATAGCACGGGCGCAGGGGCAATATCTGGAACGTCCTTTCAGTGAAGCTCAGAAAACGGCCGCTAACGGAAAAAACCCCGCAAAAAGCCTCTGACGGCTTTTGTTATGAGCCGTTGGGAGAAGAGCCCTACCCCGCCGCCTTGACGGCCGGTTTGGGAAGGTCGAGCTTGATGTGCACGTCTTTGAGCTGTCTTGGCTCGACCTCGGCGGGTGCTGCCATCAACAAGTCTTCGGCCTGCTGGTTCATCGGGAAAGCTATGACCTCGCGCACGTTGGGCTCGTTGGCCAGGAACATGACCATCCGGTCAATGCCGAACGCGCAGCCACCGTGCGGAGGTGCGCCGAACTTGAACGCGTTGTACATGCCGCCGAAGCGTTCCTGCACCGCGCCCTTGGGATAGCCCGCGATTTCGAACGCGCGTTCCATCGCCTCGGGCAGATAGTTGCGCAGGCCACCGGAGCAAAGCTCGACGCCGTTCAAAACGCAGTCATACTGGATCGCCTTGATGGTGAGCGGGTCCTTGGTGTTGAGAGCCTCGAGGCCCCCCACAGGCATCGAGAACGGGTTGTGCGAGAAGTCGACCTTGCCCGTCTTGTCATTGATTTCGAACATCGGGTAGTCAACGACCCAGCAGAACTTGAACACATGTTTTTCAACGATGCCCATGTCGTCGGCGATCTTGTTGCGCGCCTTGCCGGCCAAGGGAGCTGCCTTGTCAACCATGTCGCAGACGAAGAACACGGCATCGCCGCTTTCAGCCTTGATGATCTTGCGCAGTTCGTCCTGCGCCGCGGGCGGCACGAATTTGGCGATGGGGCCCTTGCCCTCGCTTGCCTCAAACTGGATATACCCCAAACCCACCGCGCCTTCGCCCTTGGCCCAGTCGTTGAGCTTGTCGAAAAAGCTGCGCGGACGGTCACCGACCTTGGGCGCCTTGATCGCGCGGACGACGCCGCCCTTGTCGATAATGCCTTTGAAAGCGCGAAACTCGACATCCGGACGCGCAAAAACGGACGTCACATCGACGATGCGAAGCGGGTTGCGCAAATCGGGCTTGTCGCTGCCAAATTCCAGCATGGATTGATCGTACGGGATGCGCTGCCACGGCGCTGCGCTGACGGCGTATTTCGTGCCGGTGAAGCTGGAAAACTCCTCAAACATGCCGCCAATGACTTTTTCCATGGCGTTGAAAACGTCTTCCTGCGTGATGAAGGACATCTCGACATCAAGCTGGTAAAACTCGCCCGCCGTACGGTCGGCGCGGGCATCTTCATCGCGGAAACAGGGCGCGATCTGGAAGTAGCGGTCGAAGCCCGACATCATCAACAACTGTTTGAACTGCTGCGGCGCCTGCGGCAAAGCATAGAACTTGCCGGGATGAAGGCGTGAAGGCACCAGAAAGTCGCGCGCGCCTTCGGGCGAGCTCGCCGTCAAAATCGGCGTCTGGAACTCGCGGAAACCTTCGTCCACCATGCGTTTCCTGAGCGACATCACGACGTCCGAGCGCAAAACGATGTTGCGATGAATGACATCACGGCGCAGATCGAGGAAGCGGTATTTCAGGCGCACGTCCTCGCCATACGGCTCGTCCGAATTGACCTGCAAGGGAAGAACGTCGGCGGCGGAGAGCATCTCGAGCGTCTTGATCTTAAGCTCTATCTCGCCCGTGGGCAGCTTGGGGTTGACGGTTTCCTTCGTGCGCATGACGACCATACCCGTGATGGTCACTACGGTTTCAAGGCGCAGCTTTTCGATCTGCGCGAACATCGGATGATCGGTGTTCACCACGCATTGCGTCAGGCCATAGTGATCGCGGAGATCAATGAAGAGCAAACCGCCGTGATCGCGCTTCCTGTGCACCCAGCCCGATAGGCGGACCTCCTGCCCGTTGTGGCTGGCCCGAAGATCGTTGCACGTATGGCTTCTGTAGAGATGCATGGTTTTGTCCTTTCAGCCTGAAAATAAACACAAAAATCGGGAAAATAGCAAGTTTCTCTTGCATTACGGCTATTGCCTCGGGTAAACACCCCTCATGTCCATGAACCTCATCACCACCACCTCTGACCTCACCGCCCTGTGCGAGCGCCTGTCCAAAATCGAATTTGTGACCGTTGACACTGAATTTATGCGGGAAAAGACTTATTGGTCAAAGCTTTGCCTGATCCAGCTGGCGGGCCCGGACGAGGCGGTCGCGGTCGATCCCCTCGCGCCCGGCATTGACCTTGCCCCGCTGTACGAGTTTATGAACAACTCCAAGACGCTCAAGGTCATTCACGGCGGGCGGCAGGATGTCGAGATTTTCTACAAAGCCACGGGCAAGATTCCGGCCCCCCTTTTCGACACCCAGATCGCGGCCATGGTCTGCGGCTTTGGCGACCAGATCGGGTATGAGGCCCTCGTCCACGACCTGACCGGCGAAAAGGTCGACAAGGGCAGCCGCTTTACGGACTGGTCCGCACGTCCCCTGACCGACCGCCAGATCCATTATGCGATTTCCGACGTCGTGCACCTGCGCCGCGTCTACGAAAAGCTGAAAAACCGCATCGACCATTTCGGCCGCATGAGCTGGCTTGCCGAGGAAATGGCCGAACTGTCCGCACCATCCACCTACGAAAACCCGCCGGAAGAGGCCTGGCAGCGCATCCGTCTTCACAACACCAAGCCGCGCACACTGGCCATCCTGCGCGACATCGCGGCCTGGCGCGAGATTGAGGCGCAGAAAATCAACATCCCGCGCGGCCGCCTGATCAAGGACGAGGCGCTGGCCGAAATCGCGGTCCATCCGCCGACCTCGACCGAGATGATGTCAAAAATGCGCTCGGTCCATCAGGGCTTTGCCGAAAGCGCCAAGGGACAGGACCTGCTGAAAGTCATCCGGCAGGCGATGAAGACGCCCGACGATCAATGCCCACGGCTTGACAAGAAACCGGTTCTGCCGCAGGGGCTTGCCCCAACGATTGATCTTTTGCGCGTTCTTTTGAAGCTTAAATGCGACGAACATCTCGTCGCTCCCAAGCTTCTGGCCTCGGCTCACGAGCTTGAAATGATCGCGGCTTTCGATAAACCGGACGTTAAAGCCATGAAAGGATGGCGATTTGATCTTTTCGGCAAGGATGCGTTAGACTTGAAGAGTGGCAAGCTGGCGCTGTCCGTCAATCAACACAGGATCCGCGTCATCAATCTCTAGACTTCCGGCTCTAAACGGGGAAAAACGATGTCGATCGCCTTTCAAGACGCCTCCCTTTACGGCGGCATACGCCAGGACAGATTTTTCGATCCCCTGTTCATATTCGGCACGGCGTTTGTCGCCCTTGCGATGTATTCCGTCGCGCAAATGGACTCCGTCCCTTTCAGTGTCATGCTGGTGATCTATGCCACCTTTATTGCGCAGCCGCACTTCTTTGCCACATACACGCGCACGGCTTTCAGTCTCGAGATGTTCAAAAAGAACATTTTCATGATGGCCGTCCTTCCCGTTCTGGTCTTAAGCGTGCTGATCGGCCTTTACAAGATGTTCGGCATGTGGATCTACATGTCGCTTTACATGTATGTCCAGTGGTTCCATTTCACGCGGCAAAGCTATGGCATTTCGCGCATCTACCGCTGGAAAAGCAAAGTGCCTGTTTCGGATGACCTGTTGACGGGCCTTGCGCTCTTCTCGATCCCCGTATGGGGCATTATTCAATGGTCGGTCATGCAGCCCGCAACCTACCTTGGACAACCCGTCAAAACCTTTGATATTCCCGCCGTTCTGGATCCCATCGCGGGATGGGTATCGGGAGCCCTGGTCCTTGCCTGGGCCTTAAACCGCCTGCTGCAATGGAAAAAAGGGCAACTCCCCGTTGCGCATACGCTCTATATGTTGACGCATTTTGCCATGTTCGGCATTTCATACATCCTGATCGACATCATCGAGCTTGGATGGATGACCATCGGTGTCTGGCATTCCGCCCAGTACCTCATGTTCGTCTGGACCTATAACGAGCAAAAAGCCGCGCGCGAACACGCTGCAAAGCCAAGCCTCATGTCCAACCCCGCCTTTTACGGCACGCTGCTCTTTTTCTTCTCGCTTGCCTTTTTCGGCGCGGCAGCGTGGATCGAAGGCATCGTGGAAAAACAGATTCTTGTTCCCGCTCTGGTCTTGAGCGGCGTCATACCCTTCCACCACTACATTGTGGATGCCATCATCTGGCGCAAGCCGAAAGCCGCGCCCGTCAGGGCGTGACCTTTTTTTCCTTCCTGAAGCGCTTTTCGACCAGATGGTAAAGCGCTTCGGACGCGGCATAGACGATCAGAACATAAACGGCAAAATAAACCCAGAAACCAAACGCTATGGACGCGGCCGGAAGCACAACTGCCAGACCGACATTCATCACCGCATAGCAAAGCGGGATCAGCGGAATATGCGTGATATAGGCTCCAAAAGCCAGCCTTGCGCCTTCACGGCAAAAATGCCCGCCCATTTCCCTTGGCGCCCCTCCAAATACCGTGCCAAGCACAATGGCCGCCATGATCGAAGCCGTCAGGACAGGCTGCAAGACAGCGTCAAACCAGGTCACAGTGCGAATATGCTCGTCCGCCGCAAGCCAGACCAGAAGCACCGCGATTCCGCCCCAGAAAAAGCCGCGCACCGCCTTTTCCGTCACGAAAAACGGCTTGCCGTCGAGCTTGCGGCGCTCCAGCCAGGCAATGCCAACACCCAAAAAAATAGGTTCCAGGCAAAAGATGAAAGCCATGCGGGTGTGCAGGAAAAACATGTAATAGTCGGTATAGTACTCATGAACGACGTAATAAGCGCTATAGCCCCATACCCTGAAGGCAAGCCCGACCGCCAGAAAGAAGGAAACCCACCCTATGACGGCGGGGCGGGAGTTTTTTCTTTTCAGCAAGAACAGGATCACAAACGGCATCAGAATAAAGAACTTAAGCTCGGCAGCCAGCGCGCCCAGCACCGACTGGACGCCGGGAACAAAAATATCCTCCAGCAGAACAATGTGATAAAAAATCGAAAAAGCATCAACCGGTTCCGGCAGGTTGTAAAGCGGAATACCGATATAGCAGAGAAGCAAAAGGACGTAGTAAGCGGGGAGTACGCGCCAGAACCGCCGTTTGATGTATTCAACCGGGCTTTGGCCCGGATCGGCCATCCATGAGCGGGCTATCAGAAACCCGCACAGGACAAAGAACAGATCGATACCGATCCAGCCGTTAACCCAGAAAGGATAGAAGTCGAGCGATCCGAATTGCAGGAAACCGCTCCACGGATTCATGAAGTTGAAGGCATAAGCCGCGTGGCGTAAAAGAATGAGGGCGACACCGATGAACTTCAGCCCCTCAAGCTCTGGAATATATGGAGGGACGGTCTTGCTCATGGCATCAGGGTGTGAACTGTTCTTTGCGGATCCTCTCGTCCAGACTGGATTCGGGATCAAAAAGAAGATTAAGCGTCACCGAGCGGTCCTCGAACACATCGACCGACACGACGTCGCGTACCTCGGTAAAATCCGCAACCGCGCTGACCGGGCGTTTTTTGGGCTCCAGCACATTGAAACGGATGCGGGAATTGCACGGCAGGACCGCGCCGCGCCAGCGCCGCGGGCGGAAGGGACAAATCGGCGTCATCGCCAGGGTCTGCGCGCCCAGCGGAATGATCGGTCCGTGCGCGGAGAGGTTGTAGGCCGTCGAGCCCGCCGGCGTGGACACAAGGACGCCGTCGCAAATCAGTTCCGGCATGCGGCTTATGCTATCGACCATGATCTCCAGCTTGGCTGTCTGGCGCGTTTCGCGCAAAAGCGACACCTCGTTGAAAGCAATGGCCTCTGTCGTTTTGCCATTCATATCCGTCGTCTTCATGCGCAGGGGATGAAGCTCGAACTTCTGCGCTTTCCGCAGCCGCTCGATCAGGCCTTCTTCCCTGTAATCGTTCAGGAGAAATCCGACAGACCCGCGGTTCATGCCAAAAACGGGGATATTGCTGCCCGCCATTTCATGCATGGCGCGCAACATCAGGCCGTCCCCTCCCAGCGCGACCAATACTTCAGCCTTGTCTTTCGGAGCATCGCCATAGCGCGCGGCAAGCTTCCGGCGCGCTTCCTGCGCTTCGGCCGTATCGGATGCGAAGAAGGCGATTTTCATGCCGCCTCGGCCCGCGCTCTCGTGATCATATGGGCTTGGTTGATAGGCCCCGCACCCTTGCCGAAGCCATGCGCCGATGCGATCGACCGGTTCAGGAACTCAAGACTGCGCTGCATGGCTGAAAACGCGTCCATGCCCTCCGCCAGGCAGACGGCCAGCGCCGATGAAAGCGTTGCCCCCGCACCCTGAGTGTGCTGGGTCGGGATGATCGCCGTTTCAAACGTTCTGTCCCCATCTAAAGTTGCGACGAGATCAACCAGTTTTTCACCGGAAATGGGCCCACCTTTCAGTATGACGATCTCAGCCCCCAGTGTCAGCATCATGTCAGCCGCGTGCCGCATGCCGTCAAGATCGCTGATTGTCATGCCCGTCAGAAGCTCGGCCTCGCGCCGGTTGGGCGTGACAGCCGTCGCGCGCACCAGGAGACGACGCTTTAAAGCTGAAATCGTATCCTGATCCATGGCGACAGATCCATCGCGCGCCACCATCGACGGATCGAGCACGACCTTGCATGGACCGCTGTGCAACTGATCAAGAACATCGGCCACTCGGTCAATCATTGCAATGCTGCCCAAAAGACCGACCTTGATCGCATCAACCCCGATGTCGCCAATGGCCGCGCGCATTTGCGCCACAACAAAAGCCGGATCCATCTGGACGACATCCTGAATGCCCTGCGTGTTCTGGGCCGTCACGGACGTAATCGCGCTGGATGCATAACCTCCCAACGCCATGATCGTCTTGATGTCGGCTTGTATGCCCGATCCACCGCAAGAATCCGATTCCGCCACCGTTAAAATTTTTTTTGCCGCCATAAGGTCTCTATCCCGTTGCTTTTTCACGGTCTGTTTCTTCTATAATCATGCAAATATCCTGGACTATCCGCGATACCATGTCCTCGTCGTCGCCCTCCGCCATAACGCGAATAAGCGGCTCGGTCCCGGACTTACGCACCAGAATGCGCCCTCCCGCCCCCAGCTTTTTTTCCGCTTTCTGGATCATGTGCACAACGGCAGCCGATTCAACGCTTGACGCGTCCTTATAAGTCACGTTGCGCAAAATCTGCGGCAGCGGCGTGAACACACGGCATACTTCGCTGGCCGGCCTGCCGGTTTCCTGAACGACCGCCAGCACCTGCAGCGCCGCGATCAGACCATCGCCCGTCGTGCCGTGATCGCCACAGATGATATGGCCCGACTGCTCGCCGCCAAGATTAAAGCCGTTCTGGCGCATATGATCCACGACATAGCGATCGCCCACCGCCGTGCGCTGGAGCGAAAGGCCAAGCCCTTCGACAAAACGCTCAAGCCCCAGATTGGACATGACCGTTGAAACGATGCCCTTGCCCGCAAGCAAGCCCGCACGGCTCCACGCGCGCGCGATCAGCGCCATGATCTGGTCGCCATCGACGATTTCACCCGTCTCGTCGCAAATGATCACGCGGTCGGCATCGCCGTCAAGCGCGATACCCAGATCGGCCTCATTCTTGACAACGGCCTGTTGCAATCCCAACGGCTTGGTCGCGCCGCAATCCTGATTGATATTAAGCCCATCGGGCGATACCGCGACAGGCACCACGTCCGCCCCAAGTTCCCACAACACGCGCGGCGCAACTTTGTACGCTGCACCATTGGCGCAATCGATGACGATTTTAAGCCCGTCCAGGCGCAGGCCTTTTGGAAACGTGTTTTTCACATACTCGATATAACGGCCGCTGGCGTCATCAAGGCGGCTGGCGCGGCCAAGATCGGAAGGTGTTGCCAAATCACGCGCGAAGTTCCCTTCGGCAATGCGCGCCTCAATCGCAGCTTCGATTTCGTCGGATAACTTGTAGCCGTCGGCGCCAAAAAGCTTGATCCCGTTATCCTGATAGGGATTGTGCGACGCCGACACCATGACGCCCAGATCCGCGCGAAGCGAGCGTGTCAGCATGGCAATCGCTGGCGTGGGCAAAGGTCCCACCAGAACGACATCCATGCCCATCGAGGTAAAACCCGACACAAGGGCCGGTTCGATCATATAGCCCGAAAGCCGCGTGTCCTTGCCGATCACGACCTTGTTGCGGTGCGTGCCGCGGCGCAGCTTCACGGCCGTCGCCATCGCGACTTTAAGCGCGGTTTCAGCCGTCATGGGCTCGGTGTTGGCGCGGCCACGAATGCCGTCGGTACCAAAAAGCTTGCGGGTCATTTTTCCTCCATCCACAAAGATAAAGGACGGATTTCGTAGCTTCAAGAAATTGCTATAACGTTATGGTTAATAACCACCCTAAAACCATACGCTTGCAGGATAAAAAGCCCCGTGCGATAAAAAAAAATGACCACACGTCCTTTAACCGATGGCGAGCGTACGCTGGCCCGAACCGTTTTCGGCGATTCCATCGATTACGATACCGTCAAGATTCATGACACAAAAATGCATAGTTTTCATCCGCACCGCTGCGCGATCACGCCCAATGGCGAGATGTTCGCCTATGGTTGCTTTGAGAACGATTACTCAAAGCTAAGCGCCAGCAAGCGAGCCTTCTTCATTCATGAAATGGTTCATGTCTGGCAGTTTCAAAATAATATCCTCAATCCCGTCAAGGAAGCGATCAAGGAAAGCCTGAAGCACAACTTCAATTACGAGAAGAGCTATGAATACACACTCGATAAAACCAAAGATTTGGTTTCCTATGGCATGGAACAGCAGGCAAGCATCGTGGAAGACCATTTTTTGCTCTATCGTGAGAACGTAGCCGGAATCCCGCGCCGGATGCAGAATGGCCATCTTCCCGAAGGGACGCGCAAGGAGTTGTACGAAGCGGTGCTGGCAAAATTCCTGGCAGATCCGAAATACGCGCGTAAAACCGGCAAAGAGCAAAAAAAGATGCCGCCAAAGCCCTCGGCATAGGTCTGTTAGACGACTTTCATTTTATCCACTGAGCCACCCCAGTTTTAAAATTATAGTCGTTTAAAATAAGAATCCGTCATCCCGGAGATTTGGCGCGCCGCAAAGCGGCATTGCGCCAAATACCAACATCCGGGATCCCTGCCGTCAGCAGCAGCGCTGCTGTCTTTTCTGGACTCCGTATGATGCAATGCTCCTTAAAACCGCATCGCATTGTTTGATGCAAGGGCCTTCGGCCCGCATCAAACCTACGGGGTGACCATGTGTCGGATTCTTATTTTAAACAACTATATGTAAATAAATTGCATACCGATGACGCGAACTCGTAACTTATATTGACATATTTCATAAAACAGTCTAAATCATCTTTATGTCCCTCTTCAGCAAAGACGAAATCATCCAGCGCCTGCAGGAAAAACGGGCCGAGCTTGGTCCCGACGCGGTCCGGGCGGACTTTAATCTCGCGCTTGTTATCCTTGGCTCCGCGCTTTTTGAACAGCGCCTCAAATCCGGCCGCGACTATGGCGAACACCCCGTCCATGTCGGCATGAACAACACGCGTTCGAACACTAAACGCATTATTGGAATCCTGCACGACGTGGTCGAGGACAGCGACTGGACGCTCGACGATCTGCGCAAGGCCGGATTTTCCGAACGCGTCGTGAAGGCGGTCGAAGCCATGACGCACACAAAAGACGAACCCTATTTCGATGCAATCGAACGCTGCAGCCTCAACGAAGACGCGACAGACAAGAAAATTGAAGACCTGTCGCACAACATGGATATGTCCCGGACCGAGCGTTTTTCCACGGCAAAAGACATCGAACGGCTGAACAAATACAATATCTCCCGCGCCTTTCTGGTTGCGGTCAAGAAAGGCAGGGTTTCGCCCGGCTCCTCCATCCCTGACTTCGTCAAAACGCGCAAGGATCTGGCCGGGCAGCCCGCCGCCGCTGAACTGCTCAAGAAATATTCAAGCCGACCTTAAAACGATTTTTCCATCAACTCACGGGCAAGGGCGACGGAGATTTTCCGCTTCTGCGCCAGCGCCGCCTTGTCCAGCCGCTCGACCCATTGCCCCGCCGCCGCGAATGAACGCTCCATGCGCGTCACGAGAAATGAGATAACGTCCGATCCTACCTCAATCTGCCGGTCGGAAAACTGCTTGAGCATGACGGCGGAAAGCAATGCCTCGTCGGGCGCTTTCATTTCAACCGCCGGTGATGCTGAAAGACGTGAGGCCAGATCGGGCGTAACAATGCCCCAGCGCGCTGGCGGTTGCGCCGCGGTCAGCAGCAAATGCCCGCCCTCGCCTTTTAAGCGGTTATAAAGATGGAAAAGCGCGGTTTCATCCGCCCTGTTCCCCGCCAGCCTGTCCGCATCGTCGACAAAGAAAGCCCGGCCTTCCTTTTGCCCGTGAAATTCTTCAGCCCTGGATTTTTCTTTCCACACATGAAGGAGATGGGTTTTGCCGCAAGCCAAAGGTCCCCAGATCACGAGGACCGGGTCTTTCCAATCCGGCCAGCGGTCGATCCAGCCCACAATCTCCGCATTGGAGGCCGATACCAGAAAATCCTCCCGGCTGTATGCCGGGCGATGGACCAGGTCAAACGGGATTTGCCGTGCGCTCATCGGCCATGACCGCCACGGAAGAAAGAACTTTCAAGATACTGATCCATGCCGAAACGGACCATGACGCCGATGACGGCAGCCACGGGCACCGCCACCATCACGCCGACAAAACCGAACAGACTGCCGCCCGCCATAAGGGCAAAAAGAATCCAAAGAGGGTGAAGCCCGATCCTCTCACCGACCAGGCGCGGCGTCAGGACATTTCCTTCCAGCAACTGTCCCACCGCAAAGATCGCGGCAACCATTCCAAGCAAGGGCCAGCTTGCGGCCTGAAACCAGGCCACGGCCATCGCCGTCACAAACCCCACGATCGAGCCGACATAAGGAATAAAAGACAAAATGCCCGCCATGCCGCCGATCAAAAAGCCGAAATTGACGCCCGCTGCCTCAAGCCCGACGCCATAGATCAATCCCAGCGCCAGGCACACCAGCGCCTGCCCGCGGATAAAACCGGAAATAATCCGGTCCATGTCATGAAAAAGCGCACGAATGATCTTGGCGTTTTTACGCGGCAGCCAGCCATTGACCCGGTCGATCATCAGGTCCCAGTCACGCAGCATATAGAAAGAAACGATCGGCATGACCAGCACAAGCGAAAATACATCGACAATCGCAAGGCCGCCATCCCAGAGGTTACGGAAGAAATCCGAAAGCCATGAAAACGCGCCGGCCGCATAGCGTCCTGCGTTCTCCTTGAGGCTGGCCGGAATCTCGTCCCTTAATATAATTCCCTGAAGCCGGTCCACATAGGGCGCGGCCCAGGCCTGCAGCCGCTCGGCATAAAGCGGTGCGGCGTCGAGCATTTGCAACATCTGCCCCTGCAAAACGGGCAAAACCATGGCCGCCGCCGCAATAAACGCGGCCGCAAAAGAAAGCAGGACAAAAGCCGTCGCCAGCCCGCGTGGTATCCCTTTTCCAACCATCCAGCCGACCGGCGGCCTTAGAAAATAGGCAATGACGCCGCCCAGGATGAACGGGGCCAGAACGGGGCTGAGAAGCCAGAGAACGACGGACAGCGCGCCGGCCGCCACGGTCCAAAAAAGAACCTGTTTTTCCAGCGTCACGACCGCATCACTTTTCATTGCCCACCCAAACGGACTTCATAAGAAAAAACCCCGCCTTCGCCGGAAACCGGCGTATCCAGCAAAAGCCCCTGTTCCGACAATGCCGCCCCCAATGAAGCTATATCGCCCCGCCAGTTGAACGTCAGCCCGGCATCCGCCTGGCTCAACGACATCACGACATTTTGGAGATTGGGAACAAGATCCAAACGCCGCTGGATCTCGGTCCATTCAGCCACGGATGAAAACACGGCGCGGACAAACATGTCCGTCTGCTGGGGTTGCGCGGCGCGCTCGCCCGCCAAGGCCGCCTGCTGTTTTTCAAGATAGGTGCGCACTTCCCCTACGCCCAGCTCCATGATGGCCGCAGGATCTTCAAGCCCGTTCGTGACGACCTCAAGCGTTGCCGTGCGATTGAGCTCGCCCGCGACAAACTGAAAAACTTCAATCGCCAAGGGCTTGCCCGGCGTGATGCCCTGGGCAATAAGGACCACGGCTTCCTGGGCTCCGTAACGATCCAGAAGCTTATCGATGGCTGCCGTATCGCCGGAAAGAACGGCATCCCCGGAAGCGCTTTCAACATCCAGGGCATGCCCCTGCGGCACCGTGATCAAAACGCCTGAAACCCGATGCGTCATTCGTTTCCAAGCCGCCAGCCACTGGTTTTCAGTTTCCCAAAGAATGTTTTTCCCGTCCGCATTCATGAACGGCAGCACCAGAACGGAATGAGCCGACAGCGCCTCGAGATTTATGTTCTCCTGCCCCAGAAAATCACGCACCGCCGCCGGCACGAAGCGAAACGTCATCGATGCGATATAACGTGTCGGCGCCACGCGTTCATTTTGAATTTCAAAATCCTGTATAAGCGTGCCAAGAACGGCATCCTCGGGCAGCGCAAAGCTTTGCAACGCTTCAACGTTCAGCAAGCGCTCCGCCAAAACCTGAAGTGCCTGACGCTGCGCCTTCACAAAAGCAAGGTCCCTGGCCGCCGCCGCGTTATCCGCCGTTTCATCGACCGCGACTCCCGATACGGTAAATAAGACATCGTCAGCAACAGCCGGCGCGGGTCTGATGAACGAAAAAACAGCAGCGAGAAACAGACAAAGAAGGAAATTAAATTTATGGGAACTCATTTTACTGTGCCTGTCACGTTTCGTAAAAGAACTGATATAAATTGCCTGGCTGCTCCGGCGCCGTTATTCTATATCTATCTGGGTTTTGCAAGGGTTTACAGCAAAATTTTTGTCAACGACCTTTTGAAGAATAAAGGATTATAAGGACATGGACAAGGCAACTGAAAGCGCCTGGCACGGCTGGCACGTATTCACCAAAGCGATGACATGGAGCGCCGCGGCATCCGTCGGCATCCTGATATTGCTGGCTATCATCATTCCCTAATCTTTTGGTCAAAATGACGCCCTTGTTCAGAAAAGGACTGACTCTTTTTTTTCTTCTGTCCGTTCTTTTCTGCACCTCTGCGTCTGCGCAGGAAAAAACGGTCTCTCTTGTCCTTTCAAGTCGGGCGGCTTCATGGCTGCTGGCCGATGCGCTTTATGTTCTGCCCGATCCTGAAAACAATCTGACAGCTTCCGGCGTTCTTCAAAAATTCAAATCCGGCGCATTAACACGGCATCGCCAGGGCATCCTCACGCTCGGGCACGATGCAATGCCGGTATGGCTGGTTTTTTCGCTGCAAAACAATGACGCTTCAAGGCAGCATTGGTTTTTGTACCTGGGAGACCGATTTGGCGGCCTGTCGGGCACAGCCGATCGCGTTTCGCTTTATGATTTTGATCTTGATGCCACCACCCCCATCATGACAGACGGGCGACGGGTTAAAAATAAAAAGCACCTGCCTCAGCAGGAAAAAAATGCCCTGCCTTTGATGCTAAAAACAGGAGCAAAACGGGTTTTCGCCCTGAAAATAGAACCGACATCGGGCATCGCCCTCAATCTTCCGTTGCAGATCATGGATGAGGAAAGCTTCAAAAGCACCTCGATGAAAAACACCATGGCCGTTAACGCCATTTTGTTCACAATCGCCATCATCGCCATCGTTATTCTTCTGATGAGCCCGTCGAGCCTGCTGGGGGTATCGGCATGCCTCTCGCTCTATGCCCTGCTGCATTTCATGATTTTTACCGCTACGGACGAAGTTGTCCCCCTCGGCAACAACACCGCCGCAAGCCTTCTGGTTTGGATCTGCGCTGCCACGCTGATAGCCTCCGTCTGGTTGTCGCGCATGATATATCTTAGCGCCGGACATTCCGCCGGGAGGGTTACAGTCGTATCCCTTGCTCTGGTCATGTTTATCGCGCTTCTGGCACTGCTGTCCGAAATTCCTGATACGCCCATTGCGCTTGCCGAAACTCTTCTGTTCCGACTCATGCCCATCATTGTCCCCATCAACATTATCGCCCTGGGCATTGTCTCCGGCGGTTTCAGGCTTTTTATTTTCTATGTCGCATGGCTTGCTTTGGCCGCAGGCGCCCTTTTGGCCGAGATGACGGGCTGGAAAATTCTGCCGGCTTCGCCACTCTACCTTAACGCTTACTGGGTTGCCTTCCTTCCCCACTTGGCACTTTTATCCCTGGCCTCGCTTTACCAGATGAAGCACGCGGCCGATATTGCAGAAGCCGCCGCTGAAACATCGCGCCGCAAGCAATCGGTTGAGGCCGAGCTGCGCAAATCAAAAGAAGCCGCCGACCAGTCGCGTCTTGTGACCATCCTCAAGCGCGAACGCGAACTGATGGCAGATCTTAGGGAACATGAGGTTGAAAGAGCCAAAGCCCTGCGTCAGGCCAAAGAAGCCGCGGACAATGCCAACCGGGCAAAATCGGCTTTCCTGGCCGTTATCAGCCATGAAATCCGCACACCCATGACAGGCATCATGGGAATGTTGCGGCTTTTACTGGATACAAATCTGGATGAGAAGCAAAGGGAATTTGCCCGCGTCATACAGTATTCCGGCGATGCCTTGCTGTCGCTTCTCAACGATATTCTCGACTTTTCAAAGATCGAGGAAGGAAAAATGCAGATTGAGATCATCAATTTTGACCTCAAGCGCCTTATTGAAAGCGTTTCCATGCTGATGTCAGGCCGCGCCGATGAAAAGAAAATACGCCTGAAAACCGAAATCGCCCCGGAAACGCCCATGGCCCTTAAAGGCGATCCCAACCGCCTGCGTCAGGTTCTGCTCAACCTGGTCAGCAACGCCATTAAATTCACCGAAAAAGGCAGCGTCACAATCACGGTCCGCGCACAGAACAAAGACCCGGCCCGGCCGCAGATTTACTTTTCCGTCCGCGATACAGGCATAGGCATTGACCCCAAGGCTCAGAAGAATCTTTTCAGCCCCTTCACTCAGGCAAGCTCCAGCACGGCCCGTAAATTCGGAGGAACCGGCCTTGGCCTGGCCATCTGTAAAAAACTGGTTGAAGCCATGGGCGGAGCCATTGAACTTGCCAGCAAACCCGGCGAAGGCACCACCTTTTCCTTTGTCCTGGCACTGGAAGCCGGCAGCGGCGAAGATGAACTGTCCTCCAGCGCCAGGGCCGGCGCACCTGTCGCCCGGATGTCCATACTGGTTGTTGACGACAACACCATCAACCAACGCGTCGTACGGGGCCTGCTGGAACGCGACGGTCATGACGTTGTAACGGCGGGCAGCGCGGACGCCGCCCTGCGCGAGCTTAAGGTTAAAAAGTTCGACTTGATCTTCATGGACATGGAAATGCCGGAGGTGGACGGGGTTACGGCAACCCGTTCAATCCGCGCCCTTCCCGACTCCACGCGCAATGCCATTCCGATCGTTGCCATGACCGCCAACGTCATGCAGGAGGACATCGAACGCTGCAGGAAAGCAGGCATGAATGATTACATCAGCAAGCCTGTTGACCCCGAGAATCTACGCCGCATCCTGCACATCATTTCAAGCAAATCTGAAAGAAAACAGGCCCCGGCAGCCACAGCCCCGCCGGCTGCCGCTGCAACTGCATCGCCTGCCAAGCCTGTGGTGGCGCCAGCACAGGCCCCCGCGCCTGCCGCCGCCGTCTTGTTCGATGAAACCATGCTGGGCGGTCTTAAGGACAGCCTTGGTAAAGAGTCGCTGGCTGACATGATGAAAGATCTTTGGGCCAAAGCCGAAGAATTGATAACCGCAGCCGAAGGTGCGCTTGGCAGTAAATCCGCCGCTGATCTTGGAGGCCGCGCGCACGACATCAAAGGCATGACCGCCAATTTCGGCATCACAGCCTTGAGCGAAATCGCAGCCCGCCTTGAAAAAATGGCCAAGACCGGCGACAGCCTTGAAAATATGGCGCCCTTGGTCGAGCGCCTGGCCCCTCTTTGCCGTGAAACGCGCCAGCAGATCGATCTTTGGCTGGATAAATAATTACATAAGAATATGTTGACAAGTCCCGGCGAATCCTTATATTTTCGCCCATTCCCGGGAACGTGGGATGGAAGGCTTTGTTTCTTCCAGTGCCCCGCCTGAAAAGGACTACCGGGACAACAAAAGTGAGGAAAAACAATGGCTAAACGTCCACAAGTCAAACACAAAATCGACCGCCATCTTGGCGTCAACCTTTGGGGCCGCCCCAAAAGCCCCCATAACCGCCGCGCTTATGGCCCCGGCCAGCACGGTCAAAAGCGTAAAAAACCGACCGACTACGGTCTGCAGCTTTTGGCTAAGCAACGCCTGAAAGGCTACTACGGCAACATCGGCGAGCGTCAGTTCCGCCGCTACTATCAGGAAGCTATCCGCCGCCGCGGCGATAACAGCCAGATCCTGATCGAATTGCTGGAGCGCCGTCTGGATGCAGTTGTCTATCGCATGAAATTCGTTCCAACCGTCTTCGCCGCCCGCCAGCTGGTCAACCACGGCCACATCACGGTCAACGGCAAGCGTGTTAATATCTCGTCTTATCCCGTGAAAGACGGCGATGTGATCGAGGTGAAAGAAAAAGCCCACCAGCTCCCCATGGTGCTGCAGGCGACCCAATCGCCCGAGCGCGAAGTTCCGGGGTACATGGAAGTCGACCACAAGGAAATGAAGGGCAAGTTCGTCCGCGCGCCCAAGCTCGAGGACGTTCCCTACCCCGTCCAGATGGAACCCCATCTGGTCGTCGAATTCTATTCACGCTAGAAATTATCGGCTTATACCGATCGAAAAGCCGCCTTATCAAAGGCGGCTTTTTGTTATTCGCCAACAACGCGCTTTTCTCTGGGCAACCACTTGACCAAAATGCGCTCGATTTCAGTCTTGCGAACCGGCTTCGTGATATAATCATCCATGCCGGCCTGAAAACACTTCTGGTCATCCCCCTTAAGGGCATTTGCCGTGAACGCTATAATGGGGGTACGTTTGATCTCTTTTTCTTTTTCAAGCTGTCGAATGGCCAGCGTGGCCTCAAAACCGTCCATAACGGGCATCTGGCAATCCATGAGCACCAGATCAAACCGGTCCTGCTCTATCAACCTGACCGCTTCCTGGCCGTTATTTGCCAGCGTGACACGACAACCAAACCTCTCCAGTATGGCGGTTGCGACTTCCTGATTGGTCACGTTGTCTTCCGCAAGCAGAATATGAACGCGGCTAAATGCCGTTTTCTTGCCGGGCATGGCTTCCTGCCCCGCCTTGGCTTCCTTCAGGTTATGCCGCGTGACCAGGGGTATCTTTTTGCCCGATTTTCTGGCTTCCGTGATGACCAGCAAGGCATCGCGCAAATACCAATGCCCCAGCGGCTTGTTAAGATATCCGGCAAAGCCCGTTTCCTCCATCTGCCGGCTGTCGCCACGTATCGGAGCGGACGTCAGCATGAGAAGCAATATGTCACGCCCCTGCGCCGTTTCCTTGATCTTCTTGCCCAGCTCCATGCCGTCCATAACGGGCATCATGAAATCCAGAATAGCCACATCAAAAGATGCGCCCGTTTCCAACAGTTTTAATGCCTCAACACCGTTTTCTGCTTCAGTGATGATGCAGCCATCCATGGACAGCTGCTCCCGCAAAATGGTGCGGGCGGTCTTGTTGTCATCGACAATCAGGGCTTTTATCCCCTGCAACGAACCTGCGCGCGGCATGTCCAACGCTGCCTTACCCGAGTTATCTATCTCCAAAGGCAAATCAAACCAGAAAACGGCGCCCTTTTCTTTTGCATTGCGTACTCCGATCTTGCCGCCCATCAGGCGCACGAGATCCTTGCAGATCGCAAGCCCAAGTCCTGTCCCGCCGAATTTACGCGTGGTCGAGCCATCGGCCTGAACGAATTTGTTAAAAATATATTCGTGCTTATCGTCGGGAATGCCGATGCCCGTGTCTTCAATCTCGACGGCATACACGGTCTTGTCTGGCATGCCGCCATCAATGGTCACACGGACCAAAACGTGCCCTTGTTCGGTAAACTTGATGGCATTGCCGATCAGATTCAAAAAAATCTGCCGTACGCGGCCCGGATCGCCCAGCACATATCGCGGTGCGCCATATGGATAGTACAGCAAAAGCTCCAGCTTCTTCTCCTGGGCCCTGGCCGCCATCATTTCGCACACTTCCTCGCACAGCAGCTGAAAATCAAAGGGAATATGCTCGAACTCGACCCTTCCTGCCTCAATCTTTGAAAAATCAAGAATGTCGTTGAGCAAAGACAAAAGTCCCTCCGCCGAGCTCATAATCGTCTTCGCATAGTCGCGCTCGACCGGTTTCAGATTGCAGCCCAGAAGCAGGCTGGCCATCCCCATGACTCCGTTCATGGGGGTACGGATTTCGTGACTCATGTTCGCCAGAAACTCGGATTTCAGGCGCGTGGCCAGCTCGGCAGCTTCCCGCGCCTGCTCAAGCTCCTTGGCATATTTTTTAAGGCTCTCTTCCGCGTATTTCCTGTCCGAAATATCGCGCAATATCCCGGTAAAAACCCGCCGCCCTATCAGCTTGACCTCGCTGATTGCGATCTCGACCGGAAAGACCTCGCCGTTCTTGCGCTTGCCATGCGCCTCGACCCCTGCACCAATGATTTTAGCCTTCCCCGTTTCACGGTAATTGCGCAGATAGCCGTCATGTTCGCTATGATAAGGCTCGGGCATAATCAATTTGATGTTCTGTCCGACAGCCTCGCCGCGCGAATAACCAAAAATCTTCTCTGCCGCCGGATTAAAGGTTTCAATCCGTCCACTTTCATCAATCGTGATCAACGCATCAACGGTGCTATTGATGACGTTCGTCAGGAACTCGGCGCTCTCATGGCTTGACGCTTCCGCTTTGTCGCGCGCCAGCGTCAAGGCGCTATTCTCCTGCCTGTACCTGCGGCGCAGATCAATCAGAAAACCAATGGCAAGAATGACGATAAGCGCAATGGCTGCATAAGCGCCGTTTCGGTACTCCCAGATGTTCCGCGTGTGCGGATTCTGAAAGAATACCCCATCGGGAACGCCGCTCCAAAGCTTCCATTGGCCGCTGCCGTCAATAATAGACAGCGGAAGAACTTCGGAATAGAGAAGCGATGGATTGACTTCTTCTTTTTCAATCCACGCGTCGGCAGCCTGAAGTACTTCGGACGGGTTTCGTGCCTTCACGCGATAATAGCGAGCATTGTTCGAAAGCGCGTAATGGGCATCGGGCAAAAGCTCCTGTATGACGGGCGTCAGGATGATGGCCGAAACCATCCCTTTAAGCTTTCCGTCCATATCGTAAAACGGAACGGAATATATGATCCCCGAGCGGTCCGAATCGCGCGGGTTTTTAGGTGAATAGCGCGAATTGTCGCACGTAATCACCTCGCTTCCGCTGACCGCCGGCAAATCCATGCCCGTGCCTTCCTTCCATGCGGAATGCTCCTGCCTGAGCCACGCCAGCGTCTGGGCCATCTGGCGATATTCATGAAATTCAATTTCCTCTACTTGAGGCACGGAAGAATCCGCGGATTCGTCTTCACTTTCCTCCTTCACGAGATAATCATCTGCCGTGCGCCCTACAATCATCTGGTCAAACATGATGATGGGCTCTTCATTCTTCCCGGTCACCGGATCGATACGTTCGGGATTGAAATCCAATGGAAGAATATAGACTTCAGAAACAGCCACGTTGCTGGCCAGATTGTTGTATATCTCCTGGATCGCAATTCGGTCGTTCAGACTCAGGTTTTTTGCATGCCGGTCAATTGTCCGCACGCTGGGCAACTTGCTGATCGTCCGAATATTCTGATAGATCTGCGCAAAAGTCGCTTCGATCTTGTGTGCGGCTTCCACGGACTGATAATGCTGGTTGTCACGAAAGCTTTTCAGCACTGTATCATAATCGTGGAGGCTTTGACGGTGCACAAAACCCGCAAGTAAAATGCCCGTTGTAAAAATCAGCATCACGATAAAAACAAACCCCGCGGAAGAGAGCCGCTTGTCTTGAGTTGTCTTTTCCATGGGCTGATTTTGAGCTGATTTTGACATTTTGTGGTTCTTCATTTGTTGCGCAGCGAGATACAACCAACAGAAGAAATTATACCCGAATGAATGTTAACAGGTTGTTATTTCAGATTAAAAAGAACAAATACTATGAGAATAGAAAATTTCATAATTTGTCGATTCTCTTGCTCTTAGAAAATCTATGGATAATACTGGCGCAATGAGCAAAGCTTTTACGACAGAAGACCTCCCCGAGCCCGATGATGCCATTGAGGACGATGGTTTTGCGTCTCTCCCGCCCAATACTAAAAACTACATAACCCCCAAAGGTTTTGCAGCCCTGCAGGAAGAGCTGCGCAAGCTGGTAAAAGACGAGCGCCCGAAGATTGTGGAAATCGTTTCATGGGCGGCGGGTAACGGCGATCGGTCGGAAAATGGCGACTATATCTATGGCAAGAAAAAGCTGCGCGAGATCGACCGCCGCATTCATTTCCTGACCAAGAGACTTGAAAACTCGGAAGCCGTCGATCCGGCAAAACAAAAAAATCTGAATCGTGTCTTTTTTGGCGCAACCGTAACTTACGCCCGTGAAAACGGAACCGAGTATAAAGTAACGCTGGTCGGCGTCGATGAGACGGATCCCTCAAACGGAAAAATCAGCTGGCTTTCGCCGCTCGCCAAAGCGCTCATGAAAAAAAACGTCGGCGATGAAACCGAATTAAGGACAGCTGCGGGCAGCGAAATGCTTGAGATTCTCAAAATCGAGTATATAGCCGGCTAAAAACTACGGCTTGCCGGGACGGAAAACCTTAAGCCCGCCCGGGATCAGGCGAATATCCAGCGGATAGTTTATTTTCTTAATTTCACCGTCCAGAACGATCGAGATTTCCTTGCCTTCGTCCTTTTTGTCGCCGGGCTGGATATAAAGCTGCGGTGCGATTTTGACGCGGACGGAAGAGTGCTGATCCCATGTGCCGTTCCAGACCTTGCCCAGGATCGCCGTCATGTTAAGCATCCCCGCGTCAAAAGCGTAAAAGCCAAGCTTGCCGTCGTTCAGAGTGTCCTTGGCGAACATGTTTTCGACAACCGCCTTGGCTTTGCTTTCGTTATTCTGCGGGCCCTTGTTCGAACGCGGCGCCAGTTGGTGGTTCGTCACGGCGAAAACGCGGGCTTTAAGTTCTTCTGCTGCGGCTTCCGGTCCTTCGGATACCTTCAGCTTTGATTTAAAGCCCATCGTCAAGCCCGCCGCCATCGAGGCCAGCTTGCCCGCCGCCTTCAGGCGGTTGCCGTCCCGCACATCCTCGCGCGCATCGTAATAACTCACGCTGTTCTGATCGATCATAAGACCCACCAGGAAATGCATGCCGTTGACGACGCCGACATCGACTTTATCCGTCACACTGCCTTTATATTGTTTTGCAGCTTCTTTAAAATCAGCGGCAAAACCCAGCTGACGGGCGAACAGGTTATGCGTACCCAAGGGCAGAACGCCAAGGGCAATGTCATCGCGGCCCAACACTTCCGCCGCGGCCGTTAAGACCGTGCCGTCGCCGCCGCCGATGATAAGGCCCGGGCCATCGGCCTTATGCTCCGCCGCCCAAGTCTTGACAGTGGAAGCAACGTCCTTGCCTTCGACAAACTTGATTTTACCTGCCCGTTCACCGAAAATCTCGGACAAGCTTTTCTTGACCGCTTCCTCGCCCAGATTCAAGACCGTGCCGGAACGGCGGTTGATGATAAAATCGAATTTCTGTGTATCTGACATTCGACTGCCTTACGGTTTCGGGGATTTCTTTATTTGCTTCATATCCTTGTTCGGGGCATTGACCGCGCCGATAAAAAGCGGCGCGCCCGTGGTGCGGTCCTGAACCACGAAGACAAAAGAACGGTCGAACTTGATGTCGACGCGCTTGGGCGGTGTTTGAAGACTAAGACTGCGCTTCATGCTAACCGTCGTGACGGCGGCGCCTTCGCTGCCTTCTTCATCCGTTTTAAAGACAACGTCGTGACTGACCTTGCCGATAAAAAGCTCTTTTAATCTTTCCACATTCATTGGCGAAAAATCGGCCTGGCCAGCGCTAAAAGCCTTCCTGATGCCGGTTTCCCGCAACGCCGGGATAATGTCATGATGCTGCTTAATATCCAGGCGCGGAAGATCCACAGTACCTATAACGCGCTCAAAAGAGTGGAAATCCATCCATTCCGATTTACCACCAGCCTGTTTTTCCAGCCATTGCCGCGCACTGACGCTATTATCCTTGGGACGGAGCAGCAACATGTTCATGCTGGGAGTTTTCTTGTTTTTAGAATCTTCCTCGCCGTAGGTCAAACAGACCGCTTCATAATCCGCGCCGTCCTTATAGCTTACGTCGCCTTTCTTGCTAAAATACTTTTGCATCGTCGGCGTATGAACGATATTGCCGCTGTCTTGGATAAACGCGCGGTCTTCGGTCTGGGCCTTATCGAATTTCTTTGTCCATTGACCTTTGAAATAAAGCGAACTGGCCAGAACCGCAAAATCGTCCGCCCCCAGATCATCGATTACTTTTTTGATTAATCCCTTGGTCTTCTCATCAGCCCATTTGTTGATTTTGTCAACCGTGGCCTTGTTTGAAAAATCCTCGCCGCTGATTTCGGCCGAAAATATCTTCTTCAATTCATCGGCGTAGGCCGGGTCAAGCTTCAGGCTTTTATTATTCACCCAGACGCCGTTGGCGGTCATGATCTCGACCTGACCTTTGTTGCTATCAAGGATCCCTGCATTAAGCGCCGCAAGCCTGGCCACTTCAAAATCCAGGCGGTCGGCTGAGATGCCAAAAAGAGACTGCGCCATTTCTTCTTTTGTTTCAGCTGCCGCTCCCTTGGCCACCATCGCAAGGCAGGTCAGCGCGTTATAGGGCGACACGATCAGGTTGTCGGTTTTGTCTTTCTGGTGTTTGGAAACCGCTTTGGTGAACTCCAGCGTCAGACGAATGACGTTTTTCACTTCGGGTTGAAAATGTTCATGGGTATGTTGCGTGCGGTCGTATTGTTCGCGGGGCATGAATATCTCCTTGTTTAAAATGATATGTATTCATAAAACAAGCATTTACAGAAGTCAATTGATAAAAATTGTTATATTTCAACTAATTAATACTAATATCACTCACCAATTTCTCATAAAGTGTGCGAATTTTTGTCTTGCGTCCATCCGTTGCTCCCGGCGTTCCCATTTTTGTGAAGAGATCATTGATAAACGCCTCGTCGATCAAGACGCGGCGCATAAGATCGTTCAGCCTTGCGCCGCCGAACAGTTTGCCAAATGGAATACCGTCACGCTTGGCCATTTCAGCAAGACAAAAAAGCGTCATCTGCGCCTGCTCGGGCCTTTGATTGGCGCTGGTGTTAGGCGTGCGCAGCGACGACTGGTGGTCGATGTTGCGGCCATAGGTCGCCGCAATCGGGCTGCCATGCACCTTGAACTGCGCATGTCCCCATTTTTGGTAGGACAATATGATGCGATCATGCAGCGTTTCAATGTCATCCTTCAAGAAGGCCTCGTGGCGGCGGCATTTCTGGAAGACCTCAAGCGGGCTGTTCTTGCGCTCAGCCTGAGCGACGGGCCGATCGTAAAGCATATAGTGCGAGATCACATCCATCTGCTTGAAGCTGCGGCCCAGCTGGTCCTCGTCGAACTGCGTGACCTTGCCTTCCTTGCTGCGCGGCTGCAATTCCGCCGACGGTCGGTTTCTGAGCGGCCAATAGAAGCCCTTGACCGGCTCGATCCCCTCAATGCCGAAATCATGCAAAAGGCGCATGTGCTCCAACTCGCGGTCCTTGCTCTTGTGCGCGTTGCCGCTGATCATCCCGCCGTGCAGGTCTCCGCCCCAGGTGGCGTAGGAGTTGCGCCCCTCGTCAAGGTTGGGGTTGGAAATGGCGATCTTGTTCTCGACATTGGCGAAAAGCATGATCAGGACCTGACGGAAGCGCGCCTGAATATTTTCATACGGCAATTGGTGCGCGGGATTGGCGACGGACAGGACATCGTGCGTAATCTCGCCAAAGCGTTTTTTAAGCTCGGCGATATCGGCGCTGAGCCTTTCTTTCGTCGTGTCCTCGGGCCTCGTCTTCAAAATAGATGCGAGCTCATTGCGCAACGCTGCCTCGCGCTCGTCGCTCATGCCTGACGGATTGACGCCTGAAAAAATTTCGGCATAAAGTTCGATCAGTCTTTGCACATTGCGGTAATAAAACTTCCCGCCGATACCTTTGAAACTTTCGCCTTTTTCCGTCTTCCCGCCTTCGACCAGGGTTTGCGCGGCACGCAGAGTTTCCTCGGAACTGTTGTCCGTGCCCATGTAGACGCAGGTCAGCATATGGCTCATGATTTCGGCCACCGCCGCCTTGCTGCCCTTGTCCTGCAGCACATCCAGCACGTCATTCTTGTAACTGACCGGTCCCAGCGCCTCCATGAAGCCCTCGACGCCAAGTTCGGCCACGCCAAGCTCGACCATCAATCTTACCTTGGCCGCATTATAGGCCGAATCCGCCCCGCCGCTCAAGGCCTGCGCCACGCCGGATATCCTGTTCTTGCGCAGGTAGTCGAAGAGCCAGAGAAGCTCGTTCCTCATCTCCTCCTCGAACTCGCGGCGCGGGCTTTTCTCCCAAGCCGCCGGGCCGTCCTGCCGCGCGGCCGAATGTTTGTCCTTGAATGCATGAACGATCAGCGCATGCGGCTTGCGGCCTTTGTCCCGTGACGGTTTCAGGCGCAGGATCTGGCTGGTATAAGCCACATCCCTGAAGCTGCACCGCACGCCCTCGGAAACGATCTTGCCTCCCTGCGCCATGATCCGGCTGCCGAACTGCGCGAAGGTCGAACCCGAACTGCCAAGCCCGTCGGTATGCACGATGGCCTGACAATGCCTTGTTGCCAGCTTGCAAAGCTCCTTGTGCCTGTCGTATTTCAGCGGCGCAGGCGGGCTGGCGTTGGCATTGATTGCAAGGGCTATGTCGAAATGCCTTGCCTTCTGCGCCAGCGGATTGTCGCGGTCATAGTCCTTCGCGCTGCCCGTTCCATCATAGGCTGAACCGACCCAGTATTCCTCACAGATCAGGTGATGGACGTTGATTTTCTGCTTCAATGAGCCGACGGCCACGACCGGCGCGCCAAAGGGGATCACGCTTTTGTCGGGAAGCGCAATCAGGATCGTGCCGTCGCGGCCCTTGCCGTGCCTGTTTTTATAGCTGTCGGCCAGCGTTTCGCTCCATTCCTCGAAATGGCGCTTTTCATAGCCGCGCTCGTAATTGAAAAGATACCGCTTGGCCGACATGGATACGACCCCACCACCCGCAATCAGGCTCATGACGTTGAAGTTGTTGTTGATGCGGTTGAAGATCGGGTTCTTGCGACGCTCGGGCGCTGAGGGAATGTCCTTATCCGCGAAAAACCACGGATGCCCGACCGACACGATCAGATTGGGGGCGCGCTTGAACGCATATTCCGCGATGACCTTTAAAAGATCAAACGTCTTGTCATTGTCCGAGTAATAAAAGTCATCGCCGCGCTCGTAGCCGCAAAGCCCCAGTTCCTCAAGCCCCAGAATGTCCGCGCCGTCATCAGCCGCCATGTCGATGGCGCGGCAGATATTGCGGATATTGCGCGGCCAGTCGCCCGCCGTCTGGTTGCAGCTGGCTGAGGCGATCTTGACCGCTAGCCTCTGGTCTTTGGACGGGTGTTTTTTCATGGCCGGTGTGCGGACTTCTTCCTGGGCGGCTTAGGCGGCGCTGCCTTGATAATATCGCCGGATTTACGCGTTTCAATCCCGGCCTTTGTCATTTCCTTGCAGGCGGCCATGACGCCGGCAGGCGTGATCCCGCGGCTGGCATCGCCGATAAAGATAACACGAACGCCCGGCAACATGGCTTTGGCATCCAGCGCCGAGAATTTGACGCAGTAATCCGTTGCAAGCCCGCAGATGTGCAGTTCGGTCACCCCTGTTTTCTTCAAATACTCGTCAAGCCCGGTTCTGGATTTCCGGTCGTTATCGCGGAAGGCCGAATAGCTGTCAACATCATGCTTCATGCCCTTCCTCTGAACATGCCCGATCAGCTCTTTCTTCAAAAGCGGATGAAACTCGGCATCCTTTGTTCCTTGCACGCAATGGTCCGGCCACATCATCTGAGGATTGCCGCTCAGGATTCCCATTTCAAACGGCTTCTTGCCCGGATGCGACGAGGCGAAGCTGCCATGCCCCGCCGGGTGCCAGTCCTGTGATGCCACGATCAGGTCATAACCGCCTTTTTCCATGAGGGCATTGACGACAGGTATGATTTCATCCCCGCCCGGGACCGGCAGGTTGCCGCCCGGACAAAAACTGTTTTGAATGTCGATCAGCAACAAAGCTTTCTTCGTCATTTGGTCCTCTTCCTCACCGCCTCGTCGGCCGCGCTTTCAAACCGTTCCTGATAGGAGGCAACCCCTTCCGCATTGGCCTGCCCCATATGCTTTTGCTCGCATTGCATGCGTTGCGAAAACAGGTTCATATCGAGATAAACGGGGACATGCCCGACCTCGGGTGGCAGCGCGGCGTCGAGCCTTGCAATGTCCACCTGCATGAGAGCATTGCCCGCGCCCTTGGCTTCCTTGTAAAGCTCGAGCAGTTTCTTTTTCAGGATATCGTCTTTCGGCCGCACAATGGCACGAACATCATCGGGCAATGTTGCCAGCTGCTGCATGACGCGGCGCGCAAGCGCCGCCAGATCAGTCACCTTATGCCCGCTGCCGGACCAGGATTCAGAACGTTCCGGCCCCTCATAGACGTATTTCCCCTTGTCATCAAAAACCGGCACCAGCAGGTCGGACGAGGCCAGATCGTCGTCCGCGTTCTTGCGTTCGGAAAAGTTACGAAGATTGACCATCTCGCCGTTCTCGCTCAGCTCCAGGTCCTCGTCAAAAATGACGGCATAGGCGATTTTCCCGCTAGCGTCATAGTAGCGGCGCGAATTGATCCGCCCCGGATTGGACGATTTAACCGGCGCGTTGGACGCGACCTTCATGACCGGCGTCATGGCCATCTCCTCTGGCTTTTCCCTGCCGTCCAAAATGCCCATGTAAACGGCGGATGCCTTATAGACAAGCCCTAGCGGCGCCACATGCGACCCCGCCGTGCCTACGCCCCATGACCTGAAGAAACCGCCGTCGGCGCGCATTTTCTGCGCCGCAAACTCGTCAATCCCGTCGGCTGCCGCGCAAAAAACCGTGCAATGCCGCGACTGTTTCAAAAGCTCCGCATCAGGCATGTTGAAGGCCGTCACGCGGTTGATACCGGTCACAAAGCCTTCCTCCGCAAAGCGCCGCAAGGCCAATTTCGAATATTTCACAATGTCGCCAGAGTCAAAGCGCACGCCGTAATGCACGCCGCGCCCCAGTTCGCGCAGCTCCTTGATCACCGTGATCGCGTTTTCAAGCCCCTTGACGGGATCATAGGTATCGACCAGCAAAATACCGCTGTCGGGAAAGGCGAAGGCAAAGCTGCGAAACGCGTCGCCGGCCAAAGCCTCGCGCAACGCGTCGGTTTTTCCGGCTTTTTGCAGGGCATGCATCTGCGCCAGCGTAATATCGCCCAGTTCCCTCCGGTGCGTCATGACCCAGGCATGATCCATCGTTCCGGCAAAAGGCTGGCCAAATTCGCGCGCCGCCGTTCCGGTCGAGCTTGAGGCATAGCCGCCCAGTCCCAGACTGCGCGAGGCTTCGAGCGCAGCGCCCAGCGACGGCCCGCGGCGCAGCCCCTGCACGCTGACCTGTCCCACGGGCGAACCGTTGTCGAGCGTTTTGCCCACGGCATCGCATTGCCGCGCCGCTTGCGTCACGTAGCCGCTGTGCCCGTTGATCAGGCAAAGCGCCACGGATTCCAGCATTTTGACCTGGGCTAAGGGGCCTTCGACGCGTAAGACCGGTTCCTGCGGGAAAAAGACCGTGCCTTCGGGCACCGCGTCGATTTTCAGCCGGAACTTCATGTTTTTAAGATATTTGAGAAACTCCTCAGGAAATTGAGGTTGGCCCATCGGCGTTTTCTGCGCGCGCAGGAAGGCTATATCTTCATGTGTCAACCCATGTTCCTGCCAGCGCCTGACAATGTCGATGACGCCTTCAAGACCGCCAGCCACAGTGTAGCCGCCACCCAACGCTTCCTTGCGGCCGAACATATAAAACACTGACGGATTGTCCGCCCGCCCCTCCAACCAATAGCCATAGGCGGTCGTAAAATGATATTTGTCCGTCATCAGCGGCGATGTCTGCTCGACACCATAATTGTCCGATATAAAGCCCACTTTTTAAGGCCCTTCCTCTTGGAAAAGTCTCGCATAAAGAAGTTAATCAATACTGACGCCTTCTCATATCATTATACTCACTTTGAGTTTAAATGTCAATAGATTGAAAGTAAAGAGATTTTTAATACAAAAATCAGATACTGCCTTAAGGAGTATGCATGCTGCATTCACAATTCGAGCTTCTAGGAACCCGGCGATTCCTGCCGCTGTTCATCACCCAGTTTCTGGGGGCGTTCAACGATAACTTGTTCAAGAACGCGCTGATCATCCTGCTCACCTATCGCGCGGCCGAGCAATCGGGCATGGACCCACGCCTTCTGGTGACAGCCGCCGCTGCCGTTTTTATCCTGCCCTTCTTTTTGTTTTCGGCGACCGCGGGGCAATTGGCTGACAAGTTTGAAAAATCGCGCCTGATCCGCCTCACGCGTCTCTTTGAAATCCCCATCCTGCTGGCCGGCGCCGCCGGACTTTATATCGAGGATCACCGCGTCCTCCTCACCGTTCTGTTTTTGGCCGGCACCAACGCCGCCTTCTTCGGACCGCTCAAATACAGCATCCTGCCCGATCACCTGAAGGAAACCGAGCTTATCGGCGGCAACGCGCTGGTCGAGGCTGGCACCTTCATTGCCATCCTGCTTGGCACGCTTTTGGGCGGCCTTCTGATTTTAAAGGACAACGGCGTTTGCGCCGTTTCAGCGCTGATGGTCCTGATCGCCATTGCGGGCTATCTCTCCAGTTTTAAAATTCCGCATACAAAACCGGCACAGGGGGCACTAAAAATAAACCCGAACATCGTGAGCGAGACATGGAATATCGTGCGCCACGCCGCCACGCAGAAAGACTCCTTCCTTTCCATCATCGGCGTGTCGTGGTTCTGGCTGGTCGGATTTACCTTTCTGGCCCAGTTCCCGATTTACGCCAAGGATGTGGCAGGCGCGGATGAAACCGTGGTCACGCTTTTCCTGACCGTTTTTTCCGTCGGCATCGCGATCGGCTCGCTCATCTGCAACAAGCTGCTCAAGGGCGAAATCAGCGGCGCTTACGTGCCCCTGGGAGCAGGCGGGATGACGGCGGCCATTTTCCTTCTCTGGCTGATCAGCCCGGCCCCTGCCGTCCATGAAACCCTGATCGGCATTGCGGGTTTTCTGGCCCTGCCAGTCGGCTGGCTTATTCTTGCAAGCCTTCTGGCGATTTCCGTTTTCGGCGGCATTTACATTGTTCCCCTTTACGCCATCATGCAGGCGCGCTGCGACGCCGCGCACCGCTCCCGCACTGTCGCCGCCAACAACATCATGAACGCGCTTTTCATGACGCTGGGGGCCTTGCTGACCATGCTGCTGCTGAAAATGCATATGGACATCAGCGATATTTTCCTGACCCTTGGCGTTTTAAACATCCCGGTTGCCCTTATCGTCCGTAACGTCGTTCACAAGCGCATCGCCGCCCGCAAGGCAAAGGAGAATCAGAAATGAAAGCCCTGCTCCAGTTCATTTTAAAATCCCTTTACGATGTCCGGGTCGAAGGCACGGAGAACGTCGCCAAAGCGGGCGAGCGTGTTCTGGTCGTTGCCAATCACCTGTCGTTTCTGGATGCGATGCTTCTGGCCGTCTTTTTGCCTGGAAAGCCGATTTTTGCCATCAACACCTTCATCGCGCAGCTCCCGCTGGTCAAGCCGTTCCTTAATCTTGTCCGCACCTATCCGCTGGACCCCACCAACCCGATGGCGACCAAAGGGCTGATCGCAGAGCTTAAAAAGGGTGGCCAGGCCGTCATCTTCCCCGAAGGGCGCATCACGGTCACAGGCGCACTCATGAAGGTCTATGAGGGTCCCGGCATGATCGCCGATAAGGCAAACGCCACGATATTGCCCGTGCGGCTTGATGGTGCACAATACACGCCCTTCTCGCGCCTGAAAGGGAAAGTGCGCCTGCGCTGGTTTCCCAAAATTACCATTCGCATACTGGAACCCCGGACGCTCGCTGTTCCCGGCGACATTGTTGGCCGCGCGCGCCGTTCGGCCATGGGCCGCAAGCTTTATAACATCATGTCCGAGATGATTTTTGAAAGCTCGGACTACCGCAAGACCCTGTTTCAGGGACTTCTCGACGCCCGTGCCGTCCATGGTCGCCGCCACCCCGTGGTCGTGGACGTCGAACGCAAGCCCATGAACTATCAGGCGCTGGTCCTGAAAAGCTTTGTGTTGGGACGCTTTCTCTCGCGCTTGACCGTGCCCGGCGAATATACTGGCGTTTTGCTGCCCAGCATGGCCGGGACCATCGCGGCTTTCTTCGGCCTTCAGGCCTTTGGCCGTGTGCCCGCGATGATCAACTTCTCGACCGGGACGCATAACGTTCTCTCCGCCTGCCAGACGGCGAAAATAAAACTGGTTGTGACCTCGCGCCGTTTTGCCGAAGCCGGGCGGCTGCTCCCAATGATTGAGGCTCTTGAAAAAGACGGCATCAAAATCCTTTATACCGAGGATATAGTCAAAAATATCACAGCGTCCGACAAGCTGATCGGCATGTTGGCTTCGCTCTGGCCACAGGCGTATTATAACGCAATCAGTTCGCAAAAGCCCGATGATGCCGCGGTTGTCCTTTTTACATCCGGCTCCGAAGGTACGCCCAAGGGCGTGGTCTTGAGCCATATCAACATCCAGGCCAACCGCTTCCAGCTTTCCTCGCGGATCGACTTTGGCCCTTCGGACAGGATTTTCAATGCTCTTCCAGTCTTTCATTCCTTCGGACTTACGGCCGGAACGTTGCTGCCGATACTTTCCGGTATTCAGACGTTTTTCTATCCTTCGCCGCTGCATTACCGCATCGTGCCGGAACTAGTCTACGACACCAACGCCACGATCATGTTCGGCACGGATACATTCCTTGCAGGCTATGCCCGCTTCGCGCATCCCTATGATTTCTATTCCCTGCGTTACGTCTTTGCGGGCGCCGAGAAGCTGAAGGAAGAAACGCGCAAGCTCTATGCCGAAAAATACGGCGTGCGCATCTTTGAAGGCTATGGCGCCACTGAAACCTCTCCGGCGCTGTCCACCAACACGCCCATGCAGTACAAGGCCGGAACCGTCGGCTGCCTGATGCCGGGGATCGAACACCGCCTCGAACCCGTGCCAGGGGTCGAGGAGGGCGGGCGCCTGTTCGTAACTGGGCCCAATATCATGAAGGGCTATCTCCTCTCGTCCGAACCCGGCATCCTGCAGCCACCCAAGGACAACTGGTACGACACGGGCGACATCGTCGCGTTCGACAACGACGGCTATATCACGATCAAGGGCCGGGCCAAGCGCTTTGCCAAGATTGCGGGCGAAATGGTGTCGCTGACCGTTGCTGAAGCAATTGCCTCGGCCGTCTATCCCGCCCACCGCCACGCCGTCGTATCTATTCCCGACGCGAAGAAGGGCGAGGCGCTCGTGCTTGTCACCGATCACGCCGCCGCAGAAACCGAGGCCCTCATCCGCCATGCGAAAGACAAAGGCCTGTCCGAACTGACGGTCCCGCGCAAGGTAAAGACGATCGACAAGCTACCTGTGCTTGGCACAGGCAAGACCGATTACGTGGCCATACAGAAAATCGCAGCTGAAGCTTAAGTGACGATAATATCGCCGTTGTTATAGAGCGTCGTGACGTTAAGACCCGTGACGCCCGTAAGCGTTGCAATCTGAGTCCACGCCGTACCACCGGTCGTGCCGTTAAAGTCGATATTGACCTGGGTATTGCCGCCCGACGTCGTGAACTGTACGAAGTCGTTGATGTTGCTGACGCCAACCACAAAGCCGCTGAGGATATCCCCAATATCAAGGTTATCTGACTGTGCTGTGCTGAAGTCGGTGACGGTATCAATACTCAGAAGATCGGTGAAAGTGAAGGTATCCTGGTTGTTGCCGCCGGTCAGGGTATCGGTGCCAAGACCACCAATCAATGTGTCCGTTCCACCGCTGGTCACGATTGTGTCATTTCCGGCGCCGCCATCGATCGTGTTAGCCGCGTTGCTGCCGGTCAGGGTATCGTTTCCGCTGCCACCGATTAAGTTAGCAAAACTGGTGATAATGTCACCCTGCGCATCGCCGCCAGAAGCCGAATTTGTTCCCAGGTTAACTGTAACACCCGTTGTGTCCGTGTCGTAGAGCAACCAGTCACCGCCGGTGCCGCCGGTCAGCGTATCCGCGCCAGCCCCACCACGGATGCGGTCCACGCCCCCGTTGCCAGTGATGATGTTATTTCCAGCGTCACCATACAGGAAGTCATTGTTCGCGGAACCTGTTATATTTTCAAAACCCGACAGCGTATCGCTGCCCGCCGCGCCCGATGCCGTGCCAGCCGCCAGATCCACCGTTACGCCGCCCGTTGCGTTGGCATAGGTCAGCGTATCCGTGCCGTTACCGCCTATCAGTGTGTCGTTTCCGTTATACCCCTGAATCGTATCATTGCCGTCACCGCCGTTGATCGTGTTGGCATTGGCGTCACCCGTGAGCCTATCGTTGAAAGCCGAACCTGTGATGTTTTCAACACCTGAGAGTGTATCACTGCCCATGCCGCCGCTGGCCGATCCTGTTGTCAGGTTGACAGTGACCGCCGATGTTGACGCTGCATAAGTAGCCACGTCTGTTCCACCGCCGCCATTGATGGTATCGCCGCCAAGACCGCCATCGATCGTATCATCGCCGTTACCGCCGTTGATCGCGTTGGCGTTGCCGTCGCCTGTCAGCGTATCATTGAAAGCCGAACCCGTCAGGTTTTCAAACGTCGCCAATGTGTCCGTGCCGGCACCAACCGTGTTTTGCGCTGCGACTATCGCAAGACTGACGGTCACTGCGGATAAAGCATTGGCATAGGTCACCGTATCCGTGCCGCCGCCGCCCGTCAGAGTATCGTCGCCCGCGCCGCCTTCAATCGTGTCGCCGCCGTTACCACCATCGATCGTATTGTTATTAGCATCGCCCGTCAGCGTATCGCCGCTGGCCGAACCCGTCAGGTTCTCAAAGCCGCTGATCGTATCCGTGCCGGCACCAACCGTATTTTGCGCCGTGGCAACAGCCAGACTGACGGTAATTCCCGATCCTGCGTTCGCATAGGTCAAAGTATCCGTGCCGTTGCCGCCGATCAACGTATCGTTGCCGTTGCCGCCTTCAATCGTATCGTTGCCGTCACCGCCATCAACCGTATTGGCATTGGCATCGCCGGTCAGCGTGTCGTTAAACGCCGATCCCGTCAGGTTTTCAAAACCGCCGATCGTGTCCGTACCGGCGCCAACCGTGTTCTGCGCACCCGCCAGCGCCAGACTGACCGTCACAGCCGATGCCGCATTGGCATAGGTTACCGTATCCGTGCCCAGCCCGCCCGTCAGCGTATCGTTACCGGCCAGACCCTCGATTGTGTTATTGTTGCCATCGCCCGTCAGCGTGTCGTTGAACGCTGATCCACGCAGATTTTCAAAGCCGCTGATGGTATCCGTGCCCGCGCCAACCGTGTTTTGCGCCGTAAGCGTTGACAGGTTAACCGTAACAGCCGCCGATGCATTGGCAAAGGTCAGCGTATCCGTGCCCAGGCCGCCTGTCAGCGTATCATTGCCCGCGCCGCCTTCAACCGTATCGTCGCCGTTGCCGCCGTCAATCACATTGGTGTTCGTATCGCCGGTCAACGTATCCGCGAAAGCGGAACCTATGATGTTCTCAATGCCGGAAAGTGTATCGTTGCCCATGCCACCGCTGGCCGTTCCTGCCAGCAAATTGACGGTCACACCCGATGCAGAGCTGGCATAAGTGACAGTATCCGTACCGCCGCCCCCGGTCATGGCATCGTCGCCAAGGCCGCCGTCGATCACGTTATCACTGCCGTCGCCCGTCAAGGTGTCGTTGTGATCGGAACCCAAAAGATTCTCAAAACCCAAGATCGTGTCGGCGCCCGCACCCACGGTATTCTGCGCACCGGCCAGGGCAAGACTGACCGTGACACCAGCCGTCGCGTTCTCGTAGCTCAGGGTATCCGTACCCGTACCGCCGTCGATCGTATCGTCGCCGTCGCCGCCTTCCATCTTGTTATTGTTGCCGTCGCCGGTCAGAGTGTCGTTAAAACCCGAACCGATGATGTTCTCCATGCCGGAGAGCGTGTCGATGCCATCACCGACCGTATCCTGCGCGCCCGCCGTGCCGAGATTGACGGTTACGCCCGCTGCCGCGCCGCTATAAACGACGGTATCGCTGCCCGCATTACCCGTGATCGTGTCATTGCCCGCGGCGCCGCGCAGCATGTTATCCGAAGCGTTACCGATCAGCGTATCGTTGAGCGCGCTTCCCACGATATTTTCAACGTTAGTAATCGTATCCGTGCCGCCGCCGCCCGTGTTCTGCGCCGTCACCGTGTTCAGGTTGACCGTGACGCCGGCGGTCGAAAACCCATAACTGATCGTGTCGCTGCCGGTACCGCCATCAATGATGTCGCTCTCTTTTCCGGCATCAATAAAATCATCGCCGCCGCCGGCTGAAATATTGTCCGCGCCAGACCCGCCGCGGATAATGTTGTCGTTATCGTCCCCTGTTAGCGTATCCGCAAAAGCGGAGCCGAAAAGGTTTTCAAAACCGCTGAGCGTATCCGTGCCGGCGCCAACCGTATTCTGCGCGCCCGCCGTGGCAAGACTGACCGTTACACCCGCCGTTGCGCTGCTGTAACTGACCGTGTCGTTATCGGCGCCGCCATTGAGGGTATCGTTGCCCAGCCCGCCTTCGATAATATCATTTCCGGCGTCGCCATTGACAATATCGTCGCCGGCGTCACCCAGAAGATGGTCATTGCCGCCGCCGCCGTTGACGGTATCGTTCTGCGCGCCCGCCCGGATCGTGTTGGCATTGGCATCGCCCGTCAGTGTATCGGCAAAAGCAGATCCGGTAATATTCTCGACGTTCACAAACGTATCCGTGCCGCCGCCTCCGGTATTCTGCGCGGCCAGGTTGGAAAGATCCACCGTCACGCCGGAAGTCGTCGTTGCATAAGTCACCGTATCCGTGTCGGCGCCGCCGTCAAAACTGTCATTGCCCAGGCCGCCGTCGAGCGTATCATTCCCGTTGCCCCCGTTCAGGCTGTCATTGCCAGCGCCTCCCAGAAGCGTGTCATTGCCGTCGCCGCCCAGAAGCGTGTCATCGTCGTTTTCGCCGTAGAGCGTGTCATTATCGGCGCCGCCGTCAAGCGTGTCGTTATTGTTACCGCCCTTGAGAATATCGTTACCCGCTTCGCCGTAGAGATTGTCATTGCCCTGCAAGCCATTGAGCGTGTCATTGCCGCCGCCGCCGTAGATATTGTCGGTTGACGCTACACCGTTGATGACGTTAATGCCGGCAGTGCCGTTAATCGCCGCCGCCGTGCCCCAGCCCGCGCCGTTCAGAACAAGCCCCAAAGACGAAATATTCAGCGTAATATCATTGAAAACCAGCTGTTCAACATCATTGAACACCTTGTCAAGACCATGACCGTTGATTGACGTGTCGTTGGTGTCTTTGACCATCACATAGCCAGCAGCGTTGCGATAGATGATGAAGCCCGTGCTATTCGCCGCGATGACAGCGCTATCCGTTCCAGTTCCGCCATTGTACGTGTCATTACCCGTACCGCCGGTCATCGTGTCATTGCCGGCCTCGCCATTAAGAATATCGTTGCCTGCACCACCCGTGAGCGTATCATTGCCGTCACCGGCACGAACGGTGTCATTGCCGCCCTCGCCATGAAGCTGATCGTCGCCTTTGTTGCCGCTGATGACATCATTGCCATTGCCGCCGTAAATGGTGTCGTTGGACAGACTTCCGTTCAAAAGATCAGCCGCGGCCGTTCCGTAAAGAGCGGCAGCCGTGCCCCAGCCCGGTCCGCCCAGCACAAGCCCAAGCGATGCAATATTGAGCGTGACATCGTTGAAAACGATCGTCTCGACATCGTTATAAACCTTGTCCATGCCATAGCCGGTTGAGGTCAGGTTATTCGTATCCTTGACGACGATGTAGCCGGCATTATCGCGGTAGATAACAAAGCCCGTGCTGTCCGTATCCCATACCGCCTGATCCGTTCCCGTGCCGCCCATCAGCGTATCCGTGCCACGGCCGCCAATCAGCGTATCGTCGCCGGCATCACCCTTGACGATGTCGTTGTCAAAACCGCCATTGAGCGTATCATTGCCATCGCCACCGTTCAGCGTATCCGTGCCACTGCCGCCATAAACCGTATCAACCCCAAGCCCCGCGTTAACGGTATCAACGCCGGCTAAAGCCAGAATGACATCGTTGCCGGTTGTCCCAGTCATCAAGTTGTTGGCTGAAGTACCGATAATAGCACCCACCGGCGCCGATATCGTTATCGTCACAACCGCATTGGCTGTGCCGCCGTTGCCGTCCGAAATCGTATAGTTGAAAGTATCATTGCCAATGACATCGTCCGACGGCGTGTAGATGAAACTGCCACCCGCGCCAAAAGTGATAAGGGCGCCGCCCGTCGATGTTGTTGAAGTACCGACGAATGACAAAGGATCGCCATCAGGATCGAAATCAATGCCAGACCCGTTGTCGCTGAAAAGATTATTACTCAGCGTCACACCAAAGGAGATGGTGTAGAGATCATTATTTGCGACTGGATTGGCCATTTAAGTGTCCGCTAGCCCTTATTATTGTTGTTTTCAGACCCTTTACCCCACAAAGGATGAGAGATGATCTCCCATAACTCCAGTCTACCCTCTGAAGCTTAAATATTAATTAAACATATTATACATATGGCAATAATTAAAAAGGTTGAATAAATTCATATAATTAAAACAATACCGCTTCCATTTTTGCTTCTTTCCAGTCTTGATTTTTAGTTAAAAATAAGAACAAATAGAGAACAGTGTGCCGTGCAGTCAGGAGTACTCCTAAAAATGCCCTTTGATTCGTCTTTAGCTCCCCCCACCGTCCTGCGTTGGCTTTACGTCGACTTCAACAGCTATTTCGCCAGCGTCGAACAGCAGCTAAACCCGAAACTGCGCGGCAAACCCGTCATCGTGGTCCCGGTCAAAAGCGACAGCACCTGCGCCATCGCCGCCAGCTACGAAGCCAAAGCCTATGGCATCAAAACCGGCACTCCTGTGTACGAGGCCAAGGAAAAATGCCCGGAGCTGATTTGCGTACACGCCGGGCACGAACACTATGTCGATTTTCATCACCGCCTGATTGATGAAATTGAACGTCACATCCCTGTGACTTCTGTTTGTTCGATTGACGAAATGGCCTGCACCCTCATGAAGAATGAACAAGCTCCCGATCGCGCCACAGCGATTGCCCGCAATATCAAGGCAGGCATTGCCAGGAATGTTGGCGAATATGTGCGCTGTTCGATCGGCATTGCCTCCAACCGCTATCTGGCCAAGATAGCGACTGACCTGCAAAAGCCCGACGGCCTTGTTGTCCTTCCGCCGCCGGAAATTCCTTCGCGCCTTCTGGGTTTGAAACTGCGCGATTTGCCCGGCATTGGCGCCAACATGGAAAAACGCCTCAATCATGTTGGTATTTGGGACATGGTGACGCTTTTGAGTCTGGAGCCAAAGCACATGCGCGCTGTCTGGGGAAATCTCTGGGGCGAAAAAATGTGGTATCTCCTGCGGGGTTACGATCTGCCCGAGACGGAGAACCTGCGCAGCAGTGTCGGACACAGCCATGTTTTGGCCCCTGAGCTCCGCCCGCCGGAACAGGCATATCACGTCGCGCGGCGCCTGGTCATGAAGGCAACGGCCCGCCTGCGCCGCATGGAATATTATGCCGGCCGCTTTTTACTGGCGCTGCGCATTGAAAACGGCCCACGGCTTGGACTGGAAGCGCGTTGCCAGCCCGCGCAAGACAGCTTATTCTTTCTTGAACTGATGGGGCAAATGTGGCGGCAAATCATAGCCGAGGCAAATCCGCGACGGATCAAAAAAATATCCGTGACCCTATCGGACCTCACCCAAACAGGACAGATGCAAGGCGATCTTTTTGCGCAGGCATCCACATCTTCTCCCCAAAAGCGTGAACGCTCGGAAAAAATCTCCCGTATCATGGACCGGCTGAATCAGAAATTCGGACGGGACACGGTCCTGCTGGGCCTTCCGCCCGAACATAGCAAAAGCTTCTCCGGCACAAAAATCGCCTTTACCCGCATACCGGACCAGGAAGAGTTTTTTGAATAGAATCAAATAGATATTCATCTTTTTCTGCTAATTATTAACATATTATAAAGATTGTCATAGTAAAATGCGTATAGGTGCATTCAATCTATGGACGTGATTGTGTGAATTTAAAAAACCTCTTTAAGACGGTATGGGGAGCCAAAAACGAAGATGCTCCGATTGAGGATCATCTGAAGATCACGCTTGCCCCTCAAAAAAATCCACGGCTCTACATATGTAATGATTATTCATTTAAAGAGATAAGCCAACGCCTCGTCACGTGCCTGAAAGCGCGCGGACACAACATCGAAATTGTTTGTGTCAAAAATCAAAAGGAACTTTTTTCTCAACTGGATAAAGACCGCGAAGAGTCTAAGCGACCGCCCGATGCCATTTTTTTAGATGTGGGTGAGGTTGGAGAACCCGCAGCCTTAAAGACACTTGACTGGCTTGAGAAAAACTATCCCGGAAGCCGCCTGCCGGCCATCAGTTTTCTTTCAATGAGTACGGATATGGGCATTAATGAAGCAGGCCGCCTTAAAGAAAACACGAGTAAAACACAAGTCAGTTTCACAGACGAACGTGAAATCGCTTGGCTGGAATATGCGCTTAAAACCGGCAACATCTCAAGACCACCCGTCAGCACCAGTTTCCGTGAAATCATTGGCGGACTCCTGGGTATTGAATTGCCGATGGACTGCGATGATGATTCGTATAAAGAAAAAATCAAAAACATGCGCAAACCAAGCCGCAATAAGTTGTTGGATGCATGGGAACAGGGCAAAACAACGTCTGAAGAGGCGATTGAAGGACTTAAGGATTTTGCGCTTGGCATGGCGCAGTCACTGCAAGCCGGATATTTTGGCCTTACAAAAAACAACTGCGTCCTGAAACCTATGGCTGAATTTTATGCCTCAACAGGATTTCCCGTCATGGGGCCAGCTGTTTTTTCAATAAAGGAAGCAGAAGAAACATATTACAAAATAGTAACAACAGGAAAAAAACCGATACTGATCATGAACGGCTATGACCCTGCCGTAACTGACGCGTTCAGGCAGGGGCTCTTATCCGGCATTGTTGTAACATCGCCTTACATGGCATCGCATCTGAAAATGCTGTGCGAAACCTATATGATCTCCGGCCTCTTCGGCCTGCCTCCGTCTGGCAAGAAAAGTACCGCTCATGATTTCAACGAAAATGCAAAACCCGCTGCACCTCCGTACTATCAAGGCAGTGAAGCTGAGATTAATGGACAAAAAATAAAAGAAGGGCAGGAGTTATTGATCAACGGGAACGGACTCGTCATTAATCCCCCACCTTCGATCAAAACCACTCAACCAAACCTTACGGCTATTCTCTGCGATACAGAGAAAAGAAAGGAACTGGCCACTCTTCGCCAACTCAATAATTGTTTTGAAACATGGATGGCAGAACAAAAACACCCCGTTCATCGTATTAAAACCAATATTAACAGCTGCAATCAAGAGCAGCTAAAAGCCGCCCGCGGCATCGGCCTTGTTCGTACAGAGCAACTCATTACCGCAAACACCGCCGCACTTTCCATCCTCAAACAATATCTTCTGGAGAAGGATAAAAAAAGTCTCCAAGAAATAGGGTTTCGGATGCTGTCTAATTACAATCAAATCATGCGTGAAACGGACCCGCGTTTTCCCCTTAAAATACGCCTGTTTGATTTTGTCCACAAGGAAATATTCGACAAGCCAGAACAGAACCGTTTTACCAAACTTTATGGCCGACTTGATATTCACGGTGGCGCGGCTTTTGAAAGCTGGCCGAAGCTCTATGAAAGACAAATAGAAGAAATTTTTTCAGCCCTGCATGATACCCAGGTTCCGGGTGAAAGACCCATCGAAATCATGATGCCTGCCGTACGCACGGAAGAGGACGTCATTAAAATAAAAACCATGATCGATGCAAAAGCACAGTCTCTTGGCATTGAATCAAAGCAGTACAGCTTTGGTGTCATGGTCGAAACGCTTGATGCCTGCAAAAATATTGAAGCCATCGCCAAGCATTGCGATTTTATCAGTTTTGGCACCAACGACTTGACCCAGCAATTCTTTGATATTTCGCGCGACGATCTGCGTAAACAGGAAAATTTCAAGACAAAAAATGGCTACAATCCATTTGAAAACCTGGCGCCTGAAATACTGGAACTTATGAAGGATACGCTCGCATGCGGCCGTGCCGTAAATCCAAAACTCAAGGCCGACGTTTGCGGGGCACATGCAGCAAATGTCGAAGCCGCACTTTCTCTTTTCAAGATCGGTATCAATGATATTTCAGTTTCACCGACCCTTGGCAATCTTTATGCCCTGCCCGCTATCTTGAATTACAGACTGTATGAAGAGCTGCATAAAACCAAGACGCCTGTTGTCAGTGCCTCGGCCTCCCAGAACGTCACGGCTTAAAAACCTGCACATTAAGAAAAATTATATAATTATGTAGTATAATGAAGTTAAGGGCAAAATCCTTAAAAAACAAAGGATTATATATGGGGATTGGCGGGAAAAATCGAATGAGATCATCGTACAGATATCTGGCGTATCTCTTGCGAAATACCCTGTCTTCGCTGGCTATTATCAGCCTTTGCCTGCCACCCCCGGCACTTGCCCTTGATCCGCAAGCCTTGCCCACAGGTGAAAACGTTGTGGCGGGCGCGGCTAGCTTTGACCGTTCGACACCCAATCTTCTTAACGTTCACCAGCACAGCCAGCGCGCTGTGATCGACTGGTCACGTTTTGATATAGGGTCGTCTGCCACAACCGAATTTTTTCAGCCATCGGCTTCATCCATCGCCGTCAACCGCGTTACCGCGGGCCATGATCCGACACAGATCATGGGAACCCTGAAATCCAACGGACGGCTTTTTATTCTGGATCCCAACGGCGTTATTTTCGGCGAACAGGCCCGCGTTGATGTCGGCGGTCTTGTGGCCAGCACGGGAAGCATCGACACAGCTTCCTTCATGTCCGGCAGTAACCGTATCCTGCTTCAAGACGCCATGAACGGTTCCATTGTCAACCGCGGCCGCATCAGCGTTGCCGAAGGCGGGCTGGCGGCCTTTGTCGCGCCGCACGCTCTCAATAACGGGACGATCACGGCCCGGCTTGGCCGCGTCAATCTGGCCGCCGGGACAAAAGCCACGGTCGATCTTTCCGGCGACGGGCTTGTCGAAATCGCGGTAGACGGCAAAACACTCGACGCCCTGGTCGAAAACACCGGAAACATCACGGCCGATGGTGGCTATATCCGCATGGAAGCAGCTTCCGCAAGAACGGTTCTGGATACGGCGATCAACATGAACGGCCAGTTGCAGGCCAACACGGTCGGCGTCAAACAGGGGAAAATCGTCCTGACAGCATCGGGTACGGGTAGCCGGGTCAACGTCAGCGGAGATACAAAAACCGATGGCGGCGCGGGCACGGGGGATGCGGGCGAAATCCTGATCTGGTCGGACGGCACGACGGACTTCACAGGTCGGGTTTACGCACGCGGCGGCGCCATTGCGGGCGACGGCGGCATGATTGAGGTTTCCGGCGATGTCCTGCACTTCACAGGACGCGGCGACACTTCCGCCGCCACCGGGCGCATGGGCACGCTGCTTCTGGACCCCGCTATCTTGAACATTGGCACGACCAATCCTGGCGGCTCCGGCACTTTCCTTCTGGCGCAGAGTCTGGCCGACAGTCTTGAAGTGTCAAATATCACGGCCGATGCAACCACATCCCTCAACATTGTCAATAATATCAACCTCAGCAAGACATCCGCCAATGTCACGACAGCCGGCAATCTTACGCTTCAGGCGCCCACCGTCAACGTCAATAACAGCATCACGATGGGAACCGGCAACCTGATTTTCAGCGCCAATGTCATCAATCTTGCCGCAAAAATGTATGACCAGAATGGCACGACGCTGCTGGGTTCCTCGCGGCTTTCAGGCGCTGCCAATATTGCGAATATCAACTCGACTGCCGCCAGCATCCAGCAGGGCATTCATGTCGTCAACACAAACAAAACGGTCTTTGTCAAACTTGGCACTTATGACGAAAACATAGATATTTACAAAGATATTCTGCTGCAGGGGCAAAGCTCGGGCGGCTCCATCCCGGTCTTACGCGGCACGACCGCTGGCGGAACGGTGGCGACGATTTCGGCGGCTGGCGCCACCTTTGACAGGATCAAAATCCTGTCCGCCATTTCCGGTGGCGGCAACAGCGCCTATGGCATCCATGCCCAGAACGTCAACGACCTGACCATCAAGCGCAGCATTATCGAGGATTTCAGCGGCACCGGACATCGCGGCATCTTCCTTGATAATTCGGATAACAGCCTGATCCACCAGAATACTTTCAATAACAACCAGACAGCCATTTACCTCGAAGACAGCACCGGCGTCGATCCGCTGGACAACGTCATCACCAATACCGCGTCCGGCACAGGCATTGAATTGCTGCGCGAGACGGAAGCACTTGTGCGCGGCAACACCATTAGCGGGGGAGCTTATGGCGTCAAGGCGACCGACAGCACGGATCTTGAGGTTTTCTGGAACGAAACCGATGAATCCGACATCGGCTACCAGTTTGACAATATCAACACCCTTTGGCTGGAGGGCAATATCGCCGGCGGAACCACGACTTACGGCATCAACGTTTTCGACTCGAACGACGTTCTAATCGACCGCAGCTGGATCAAAGACCTGAACTACAAAGGCATTCGCTCGATCAATAACGACAACGTCACTTACACCAGCAACCTGTTCTACACAGTCGACGGCAGTAACAACAAGGTCATTCTAAAGAGCAGCGCCGACGGCAGAGCTTTTTTTATCTCAGGCGGCAGCAACCACACACTGGACGGCAATCAGGTTGATGACTGGTATGAATATGGCGTTTATCTTGACGATGTTGATGGGGTTACGCTGTCCGATAATATCATTCGCAATAATGATGTCGGCCTTTACGTAGTTGACTCGAAAAATCACAACATCACGCTGACGGACAATATTTTTGAGGATAATGCCGATGTCGGCGCCTGGTTTAAAGCCGCGAAAGTCGCCTTCAGCGGTGCAAACGAGTTTATCAATGGCAAGGTCGGCATCCGCTTCGACTCCAAAAACGTCAGCTTTCAGGGCGGACTGACGCTGGCCTCGGCTGAATTTAGCGGGCAAACGGATTATTACATTGAACTCATCAACAATGCCTTTTATAACAACAACGTCTCTCAAACGATTGATGCGACAGGCGCTGTGTTTGACGGCATTCAGGCCGGGCCCGGGCTTTCAAATGCCGACCTTATCACCATCGAAGGCAAAATCTATGACCTTGATGACGCTTCAAAACGCGGCCAGGTCAAAGTGAAGTAACTCACGCCTTATGAATAATAAGGATTCCTATCCCTCTGGTTTTCCGGTAGAATTAAGACATTGTCCATCGTCTTTTCAGGGGATCAATGACTTTGCTTGCTCGGGCCGCCCGGCTTTTCTTTCTGGCAGCCTTTGTTTTATTCTGGCCCTTGGACGTCTGCGCGCAAGTTCCATCCGCAGCCGAGCCGTCGCGCGTGCAGGAACAGTTCGCACCGAAAAAAACACCGCTTCTGATACAACCGAAAATCACGGTTCCTGAAACGTCCGGCGCCCATGAAGCCCCGCCCGGCGCCGAAGAAATCAAATTCCAGCTGACGGACATAGTCATTGAAGGCAGCAACGTTTACACCAAAGAAGAACTGCAAGCCTTTTACAAGGATAAAATCGGAACGACGGTCAGCCTTGCCGATGTTTTTACCCTCGCCTCGCGCATCACGGCCCGCTACCGCAATGATGGGTACATCCTTTCACGAATCCTGGTCCCGCCCCAAACAATTGAAACCGGCGCCGTGCAGCTCAAGGCCGTGGAAGGCTTTATTGATAAAATATCCATCGAGGGGAAAGCAACACCCCACCTCCAGCGCCTCACGCAAAAACTGGCCGGGCAAAAACCGCTGAACTCAAAAGATCTTGAACGCGCCCTTCTTCTGATGAACGATCTTCCCGGCATGACGGCACGCGCGGTTCTGTCGCCTTCCGCCACGGTTACTGATGCGTCCAATCTAACCATCATCACGGAACAGAAATTCTTTGGCTTTACCTTTCAGGCCGATAACCGCGGCACGCGCTATTCCGGCCCGCTGCAGGCCAATGCCTCGGCCACATTGCAATCTCCCTTTGGTTTTCATGACGCTATAACCGTTCAGGCTGCACGCGCACCCGACGAAAGCGAAATGGGTTATTTCTCCCTCGGGTATTCCCTGCCTCTGGGCCGCAACGGGACCCGCCTTTCCCTCGGCACGAACACCGCCGCCACGCGCCCTGGCTATACCCTCTCCCCCTTTGCCATCAAGGGGCTTTCCCGCAGCTGGCATGTGGAAGTCAGCCACCCGTTTGTGCGCTCACGCCATGAAAACGTCATGGCCGCGCTTCGTTTTGACTATCAGGACAGCGCGCGCAAGGACAATATCAGCGCCGAACCGACCGAAGACCGCCTGCGCGTCCTGCGCCTTTCAGGAACCTACCAGTTCAGCGACCGCTTTGCAGGCCTTAACACGTTCACGATGGAAGGAAGCCGCGGTTTTGATATTTTCAACAGCACCCAAAGCGGCTCCGACAATCTGACGCGTGAACGCGGACGAAGCGATTTTACCAAGCTTACCGCCGAAATCTCCCGCCTTCAGCCTCTGGCGCCGTCCATCGATCTTCTGGCCTCTCTTTCCGGGCAAAAATCATCCCATATTCTTCTGGCCTCTGAAGAGTTCGGCTTGGGCGGCCTGAAATACGGCGGCGCTTACGACTCTTCCGAAATCACGGGCGAAAACGGCCTTGCGGCACGAATGGAACTGCGCTACAGCGGCACGGCCCCGTCCTTCCGGCTGGATAACTATCAATTCTACGGCTATTACGATGTCGGCCGGGTCTGGAGCCCTGACGGCTCGACGGCGGATGAACGCAGGGCCTCGCTTGCCTCAAGCGGTCTTGGGGTCAGGCTTGGTTTCCTGTCGCGCTTTTTTGCTTCACTTGAAGCAGCTCTGCCGCTCACCCGTCCCGTCGGAACGGAAGACAACGGCAAATACCGGGTGTTTGCGGCGCTTGGCAGCCGCCTTTAGCGATATAGATAACGTTTCTAAACTTTTGGCGCCGCGGCGGTAGCGGAAGGCGATGCCGGCGAAGGATCGACGGAAATTTTTGCCATACGAGCTGCGTGCGCATTAAACATGTCTTCCAGATCAGCTTTTAATCCCGCCATGCGGGCGTCATTGGCGGCAAAGGCTGCTTTTTCTTTCATGGCCACAGCCGCCATTTTTTCGTCCCATTGTTTTTGCCGCGCTTCCAGCCCCTGCCCGTACTCGCTTACTGTCAGATTGTCCCACCATTTCGATGAGCTTGCGGATTCACCTTGTGCTTTTTTGATCGTCATGGCGTTTGCACTCCTTTTGAAATTATTTAGCACTGTTTACGGCGTATCATGATTTTGGAAAAATCACAAGAAAGGGGGGGGGGCTTAAATTTTTGATACAGCCTAAGTATTTGATATTAATTATTTAATACCCGAAATAAACGATACATCTTATTATTCTTCATAAAACAACCCGGCTGATATAAATTACGACCCATGAACCACAAGCCTTGGAACGATCAAGAAGCGCAAGATATCCTGAACGAAAAAGCAGGATTGCAAGGAGCCTTGCTGCCGGTTTTAAACGCGCTGCAAGACGCCTTTGGTTTCATCAATCCGGCCTTTATACCGAAGATCGCCACCGCGCTCAATATTTCAAGCGCGGAGGTGCATGGCGTTATTTCATTCTATCACGATTACCGTGACCGCCCGCCGGGCCGCATGGTCGTCAAGCTCTGCCGGGCCGAAGCGTGTCAGGCCATGGGTTGCCGCAGGCTGGAGGAGCATGCGCAGAAAAACCTGCCCCGTGACGCAACGCTTGAGGCGGTTTATTGCCTTGGCAACTGCGCCGCCGCCCCTTCCGTCATGATCGACGGCCAGGTGCATGGCCGCGTGACCCCCGAAAAGCTCGATCGGCTTACGGGCAAGAAGGGCAAGGCGGCATGAAAATCTTTGTCCCGCACGATACGACCTCTCTTTCACTTGGCGCGGACGATGTGGCCGCCGCGATCAAGGCAAAAATGCCCGGCGCGCAAATCCTGCGCAACGGCAGCCGCGGGCTTTGCTGGCTGGAGCCGTTGGTCGAGGTGGAAACGCCCGCAGGCCGAATCGGCTTTGGCCCCGTCACGCCCGAAGATGTCGCCTCCCTTGTTGACGCCGGATTTGTATCCAGCCATCCGCTCTGCCTTGGCAAGATCGAAGAACTTCCTGCCTTTAAACGGCAAAACCGCCTGACCTTCGCGCGTTGCGGCCTTTATGAAGCGCTCGACATTGAAAACTATCCGTTCGACGGCCTGAAAAAAGCGCGCTCCATGACGGCGCAGCAGATTGTCGATGCCGTCAAGCAATCGGGCCTGCGCGGTCGTGGGGGCGCCGCCTTTCCGACCGGAATCAAATGGCAAACCGTCCTTAACACACCCAGTGACCAGAAATACATTGTCTGCAACGCGGACGAGGGTGACAGCGGCACGTTCGCGGACCGCATGATCCTGGAAGGCGATCCATACCTGCTGATCGAAGGCATGATGATTGCGGGACTTGCCGTCGGATCCACCAAGGGCTTTATCTACCTGCGCTCGGAATATCCCCATACCGCAAAAATCCTGCAAGAAGCCATCAATCGTGCTTATCAAGCGAATGTTTTGGGGCCGGGCTTTGATCTTGAACTCCGCATCGGCGCCGGAGCCTATATCTGCGGCGAGGAAACCGCCTTGCTCGAAAGCCTGGAAGGCAAGCGCGGCATGATCCGCTACCGCCCGCCGCTGCCCGCCGTCAAAGGCTTGTTCGGCAAGCCGACGGCCCTTAACAACGTGATCACGCTGGCTTCGGTCCCCGCCATTCTGGCTCAAGGCGCGGAAAACTATCAAAAACACGGGAGCGGAAACTCCAAAGGTACGCTGACCGTGCAACTCGCCGGAAACGCCAGACGCCCCGGGCTTTACGAGGTTGATTTCGGCTTGCCGCTGAAAACACTTCTTCACGACATCGGCGGCGGCACAGCGACGGGCCGCCCGATCAAGGCCGTCCAATGCGGCGGGCCGCTTGGCGCCTATCTGCACGAAAGCCAGTTTGATCTTCCCATGACTTATGAGGATTTCGCCAAGCAAGGGGCGATGCTGGGCCACGGCGGCGTGGTTGTGTTCGACGACACGGTCGATATGGCCGAGCAGGCGCGCTACGCGATGGAGTTTTGCGCCGTTGAATCCTGCGGCAAATGCACGCCCTGCCGCGTGGGTTCAACGCGCGGCATTGAAGTCATCGACAAGATCATCCGCAACATCGACAAGGATAAAAACCTCGCCCTGCTGGAAGACCTGTGCGAGATCATGACCGATGCATCCCTTTGCGCATTGGGCGGCATGACCCCCGCCCCGGTTCTAAGCGCTCTTAAATTCTGGCCCGAAGATTTTGGCTTGATGCCGAAGAAAAAGGCGGCATGAGATGGCGATTTTAAAAGAAAAAGATTACGGCACGCCCGAAAGCCTCGCTTCCAATAAGGTGACACTCGACATCGACGGGCGCACGGTCACGGTGCCCGAAGGCACGTCCGTCATGCGCGCAGCAGCCGAGGCTGGCATTGACATTCCCAAGCTCTGCGCCACCGACAACATGGCCGCGTTTGGCTCCTGCCGCCTCTGCGTCGTCGAGATCGAGGGCAAGAAAGGCTATCCCGGCTCCTGCCACACCACTGTTGAAAACGGCATGAAGATCAGGACCGAAAGCGACAAGCTGGCCAAATTGCGCAAAGGCGTGATGGAGCTTTACATTTCCGACCATCCGCTCGACTGCCTGACCTGCTCGGCCAATGGCGATTGCGAGCTCCAGGACATGGCGGGCGCGGTGGGCCTGCGCGATGTGCGCTACGGCCTTGACGGCGAAAACCACCTGAAAGCCGAGAAGGATGAGAGCAACCCTTACTTCACCTTCGATCCTTCCAAATGCATCGTCTGCTCGCGCTGCGTACGCGCCTGCGAGGAGGTGCAGGGGACTTTTGCCCTTACCATCGACGGGCGCGGCTTTGACTCCAAGGTATCCGTCGGCCCATTTGCCGATTTCATGAGCTCCGACTGCGTTTCCTGCGGCGCCTGCGTTCAGGCCTGCCCCACCGCGACGCTCAACGAAAAAACGACGATCGAGCATGGCCTGGGCGATCATTCCGTCATTACAACCTGCGCCTATTGCGGCGTCGGCTGCACTTTCAAGGCCGAGGTCAAGGGCGAAAAGGTCGTCCGCATGGTCCCGTTCAAGGACGGCAAGGCCAACGAAGGCCATTCCTGCGTCAAGGGCCGCTTCGCCTGGGGCTATGCGACCCACAAGGACCGCATCACCAAGCCGATGATCCGCGCCAAGATCACCGATCCGTGGCGGGAAGTGAGCTGGGAGGAGGCGATCAACCACGCCGCCTCCGAGTTCAAGCNNGCCATTCCTGCGTCAAGGGCCGCTTCGCCTGGGGTTACGCGACCCACGCCGACCGCGTGACAGAACCCCTGATCCGCGACAAGATCACGGATCCCTGGAAAAAAGCCACCTGGGACGAAGCGGTTTCCTTCGCCGCGCAACAATTCAAAAAGATCCAGAAAGAACATGGCGTCAACGCCGTTGGCGGCATTTCCTCGGCCCGCTGCACGATCGAGGAAACCTATCTTGTGCAAAAACTGGTCCGCGCCGCTTTCGGCAACAACAATATCGACAACTGCGCCCGCGTCTGCCACTCTCCCACGGGTTATGGGCTTAAAATGACGCTCGGCACCTCGGCCGGAACACAGGATTTTGCCTCGGTCGAAGAAGCTGATGTTGTAATAGTAATCGGCGCTAACCCGACTGAAGCGCATCCCGTCTTCGCCTCGCGCCTGAAAAAGCGCCTGCGCGAGGGAGCCGGAATTATCGTCATCGATCCCCGCAAGATCGAGCTTGTCGAATCCCCGCACATCAAGGCCGCCTTTCACCTGCCGCTCAAGCCCGGCACGAACGTCGCCATGCTCAACGCCCTGGCCCACACGATTGTGAATGAAAACCTCGCCCGCGAGGATTTCATCAAGGAACGCTGCGACACGGAAGCCTACGCCGCGTGGAGAAGCTTTATCGCCGAAGCTCGAAACTCCCCAGAAGCGCTTGAAAAAATCACGGGTGTCCCAGCCCAAACAATGCGTGAAGCCGCGCGTCTTTTCGCCACGGCCGCCAACGGCGCGATTTACTATGGTCTCGGCGTCAGCGAACACGCCCAGGGTTCGACCGCCGTCATGGCGATCGCCAATCTCGCCATGCTGACCGGCAATCTGGGCCGCAGGGGCGTGGGCGTCAACCCCTTGCGCGGCCAGAACAACGTGCAGGGCGCTTGCGACATGGGCTCTTTCCCGCACGAACTGCCGGGCTACCGCCACGTCTCCGACGCTACGGCACGCGCCGTCTTCGAAAAGGAATGGGGCGTCAAAATCGACCCCGAGCCGGGACTTCGCACTCCCAACATGATCGAAGCCGCCGTCATGGGCCAGTTCAAAGGCATCTATATCCAGGGCGAGGATATTGCCCAGTCCGACCCCGCCAGCCAGCATGTGGCCAAGGGGCTTGAAAACATGGACTGCGTCGTGGTCCACGACCTCTTCCTCAACGAAACGGCAAAATACGCCCATGTCTTCCTGCCGGGCGCTTCCTTCCTTGAAAAAGACGGCATCTTCATCAACGCCGAGCGGCGTCTGGGCCGCGTGCGCCGCGCGACGCGCCCGCTTGCGGGCAAAGCCGACTGGGAAGGCACGATGGCGCTCATCAACGCGATGGGCTACAAGATGCATTACAATCACCCATCCGAAATCATGGACGAAATCGCCCGCACGACGCCCGGCTTCGCCGGGGTGTCGTATCAAAAGCTTGACGAACTGGGCAGCGTGCAGTGGCCCTGCAACGACGAAGCCCCCGAAGGCACGCCGATTGTCCATGTCGACCATATCGCGCGCAACCCGGGCAAGTTCATGCTGACCGAATACGTCCCGACACAAGAACGCGTGACGCCCAAATTCCCGCTGATCCTGACCACCGGCCGCATCCTGGCACAATACAATGTCGGCACGCAAACGCGCCGCACCGCCAACAGCCAATGGTTTGACGAGGATGTGCTGGAAATCCACGCCAATGACGCCGAGGCCCGCGGCATCCGCGACGGCGATCTGGTCTCGGTCAAAAGCCGCAACGGCGACACAAGCCTGCGCGCGCAAATCTCCGACCGCGTGCCGCCCGGCGTCGTCTACACAACCTTTCACTTTGCCGAAAGCGCCACCAACGCGCTGACGACCGGCAATTCCGACTGGGCAACCGAATGCCCGGAATACAAGGTGATCGCGGTCGATGTCGGACTTACCAACGATCTGTCCGAGTGGCAGAAAAAAATCAAGAAGGCCGTCAATGAATAGCCTGAAGGGTCACGCCGCTGTTCGCGTCAAAAGCTGGGCGCACGATGAAAGCCGCGAGCTTGAACGCGACATAGCCACCGAAACGCCTGTCGCGCTTGTATACAATGACGTTTCCTATACCGTCATGATGGCAACGCCGACGGAGCTTGAAGACTTCGCGCTTGGTTTTACTTTAAGTGAAGGATTGATTGACGCACCCTCTGAGCTGGCCGGTGTTACCGTTGAGCCCGAAGCAAACGGTCTTGTCCTGAAAATGAAAATCCCTGACGCCCGCATGGAACGCCTGGCCAGGAGAGAGCGCAGCATTACGGGAAAAACGGGGTGCAGTCTTTGCGGCATCAAATATCTGAACGAAGCGCTGCGCCCCCTGCCCCCCGTTCAGGACGGTCTTCACCTCCCCTTTTCCGCCATTTACCGCGCCTTTGACGAACTGCATGACCGCCAGCCTGAAAAGAAAGCGACAGGCGCACTGCATGCTGCGGCCTTTGCCGTCCCGGACGGACGAATACTTCTGGTGCGCGAGGACGTGGGACGACACAATGCGCTCGACAAGCTGATCGGCGCGGCGCTTAAAAGTGGTATCAACCCGGCATCGGGCTTTGTTCTCATCACCAGCCGTTGCAGCTTCGAAATGGTACAAAAAACGGTTGCCTTCGGGGCACCGCTTCTGGCCGCTATTTCGGCGCCCACGACCCTTGCGGTCGAGCTCGCCGCCCAAGCCAATCTCACCCTCGTGGCCCTGGCCCGCAAGGAACAGTTCATGGCCTTCACCCACCCGGAAAGGATTGCCTGAAATGAAAAAAATAATGCGCGACGAGGAACTTTTGCGCAAAGCCGGACAGATCGCGGCGCAATTCGCGCCCTATCCCGAACCGGAAGCCATCGCCGGCATTGCCGAACATATCAAAAAGTTCTGGACGCCAAGCATGCGTGAACAGCTGGCCGATCATATCAGTCAGGGCGGCAAGGGCCTGCCGGAAGTTTTCAGGAAGATTTAAAAAGACGGCGGTTTTGGCGCGCTTTTGCGTATATTGGCCGGGGCCGGCACATCAAGGCGCGGGTAATCGTTATAACCCTTTGCGCCCGGCGTGTAATAAGTGGCCTTATCCGGCTGATTGAGAGCCGCCGCTTTTTGAAAACGCGTGACAAGATCCGGGTTTGAAATATAAAGCGTACCGAAAGCGATCGCATCCGCCGCACCTGCGGAAAGAGCCGCGTTGGCCTTGGCCGCGTCATAGCCGCCGCTGGCGATGAGCGGGCCTTTATAAACCTTACGCATATGCGGCAGGACGCTTTCATAGGCCGTCGACGGCATCTCCAGTACATGGAGATAAGCAAGACCTAACGGACTCAACAGCTCCGCAGCGCGCGTAAACGTTGCGTGCTGATTGCTATCTTTCATGTCGTTGTACGTGCTGTTCGGTGAAAGCCTGACGCCCGTTTTGTCAGCCCCTACCGCGTCGGTCACGGCCTTTGTCACCTCGAGCAAAAAGCGCAGGCGGTTGTCGAGGTTTCCGCCGTACTCGTCCGTGCGCTTGTTGGCATTATCCTGAATGAACTGGTCGATCAGATAACCGTTGGCCGCGTGTATCTCGACGCCGTCAAATCCCGCCGCCATCGCGCGCTTGGCCGCTGCCGCAAAGTCAAAAACAGCGTCTTTAATTTCATCCCGGGTCAGCTCATGCGGCGTGACAAACGGCTTCATGCCCGTTGGGGTATAGGCATTGCCCGCGGCGGCAACGGCCGAAGGCGCGACCGGCGTCTCGCCATTCAGAAAATCAGGGTGCGACACGCGGCCCGTGTGCCAGATCTGAAGAAAAATCTTTCCGCCCTTGGCGTGCACCGCATCGGTCACTTTCTTCCAGCCCTTGACCTGCGCGTCGTTCCAGATGCCGGGGGTATCTTTCCATCCGTAACCCATCGGGCTGATCGCGGTCGCCTCGGCAATGATAAGCCCCGCGTCGGCGCGTTCTGCATAGTGCTCGGCAATCAGATCGCCCGGAACCGCGCCTTCTTCCGCCCGCGCGCGCGTCAACGGCGCCATGATGATGCGATTGGCAAGTTCGATGCTGCCGAGCTTGAGAGGATCAAAAATCGTAGCCACGCACTTTGCCCTGTTCTTGCGATTCCCAAGCGTGAAGCGCTTGAAAACATTGATGGAAACGTTTGGATACGTCTAAAGGATAGTATACGAATTAGGGAAAGTCAAGGGGTGCTAACCACCCCTCTGATCACAGCTTGGCATCAGCTCTTTTATTTCAAAACATGCGGGTAACCTGTTTTTTTCTAAGGGAACTGCCGCATAGGGGTTTTTAAAAATTGTAACATTCACTTGATTATTAAAATCACGCAACAGACCAACACCGCTAAAGGACGTATTTTTTTGGTCATTAAAACTTTTATTTTTCCCCCAAAAAGCAGCAGATATTTTTAAAGTGTCTTTGGATATTTGAACCGTAGGCTCGCCAAGGATCGCTGCCTGAAAATCCATCTCTTCCGTGCCAAATAACTGGGCTGTGTCTATATTGTTGTAAACAAGAAGAATGGCTGGAGATTTATACACTGTTGATACTATTTGTATTTGTTTTCTGGCTTCGCTGATCTTGCTTCTGATATGATCCCCTACAACCCTGCGCTGCAGCCCTGATGATAAAAAATTTTTGTCTTGAGTTAACTCTTTAACTTCAAAAAATATACTCAGACCGTTGTACTCAACGCGGTAATCAGGCGTTGGTTGCGTTCCTTCAGGAACTTTTGAGTATTCTAAATTCTGAGCACTCAGAAATTCTTCAAAAATACTTTCTGATTTGGTTATCATGAATTTTAAAGAAAATAATTTGCTTGAACCTAAAATGGCTCCCTGGGCCGGATTCGAACCAGCGACCGGGCGATTAACAGTCGCCTGCTCTACCGCTGAGCTACCAGGGAATGATCGAGCCTTTTATTTACCAAATCCTTCCGATTTGGCAAGGAAAACCTGAAATCTTTGTTCATTATGCCATACCTCTCTTCGTGCGCGAGGCCTTTAGTTCCAATGGGTTCCTGCCGGAGTTTATCCTCCGCGAAGGCGGGGGGGCAGGAACACGGCACTGCCTGGCGTTTTATAATATGTAAACTACTGCGTCAGCTTGGACCATATTTTATCATAAGCCTCAATCACTTCCGCCGGGCAAGACGTGGTTACGGGCGTCGGGATTCCGTCGGGAATATTGAACTCGGGCGCTTTTTTCATCGCCTCAGGCAGATGGTCGTGCGCGCCCGCAACCGCCGGCATATTGCCCGATGACTGCGAATAGACGGCCGAGTTTTCCGGTCTTAAGATAAATTCGATAAATTTTTTGGCCTCATCAATATTCTTGGCGCCGGCGGGTATGGCGACGTTGTCGATCCAGACCTCAACGCCCTCTTTGGGATAGACATAGCGGATGTCGGGATTTTCCTCGCGCACCTTATAGATGTCGCCGCTCCACGCCATTTGCATGGCAATTTCGCCCGCGGCCAGGCGCTCGGTATAGCCGGTCGCGCCATAGACGCGCACGAACGGTTTTTGCTTAAGCAGCACTTCCTGGATCGCCTTGAAGGTTTCCGGCTTGTCGTCGCAATAGGGCTTGCCCAGATAAAGCGAAGCGATGTTGGTCACGGTCGAAAGATCGTCAAGCACGCCCAGGCTCGCATCCTCGCCCGCCGGACGTTCAAAAAACTGCTTCCAGCTGGTGACATCTTCCTTGACCAGCTTGGGGTTGATCGCAAGAGCCGAGGTGCCGTAGAAAAGCGGCAGAGCGTATGTGAAATCCGGGTCATAGGTCGGTTTGGCCGTATCCTTGTTCATTTTGGCGCCCAATGCCTTGAGATCGTCGGGCAGAGGCATCAAAAGCTTTTCTTCGATCAGAAGCGGCACAAAGTTTCCCGACGGGGCGATCACGTCGAAGCCCCCGCCAGCCTTAAGCTTGGCCGCCAGGCCTTCGTTGCTGGAATAGACGTCGGCCACGACTTCAATTCCCGTTTCTTTCTCAAATTTTTTGAAAAGCTCGGCATCGACATAGCTGTCCCACGTATAGAGATAAAGCTTTTTATCCGCCGCGTCGGCCGTCGTTGCGCCATAACAAAACACACCCAGCGCGAGCGCCGCGACAAAAGATTTGAATTTCATGACATATCTCCCTTTCTTTGCCGATTAATCAGGTAGGAAACTAGCACAAAGACAATGGACACCGCCAGCAGAATGGTCGATACCGCATTGATCTCCGGCGTGATGCCCTTGCGGACCATGCTGTAGATATAAACCGGCAGCGTCATCGCGCCGGGCGGCGCCACCATCTGGGTGATGATAAAATCATCGATTGATGAAATGAAAGCCAGCATCATGCCCGAAATGATGCCTGGCTTCAGAAGCGGAAGCGTTACATGATAAAAGGTCTTGCGCGGATCCGCGTAAAGATCGGATGACGCTTCCCAAAGCCGGTGCGGGATCGCCTCAAGACAAACCCAGATCGGCGAATAGGCGAACGGTATGCAAAAAATGGTATGAGCAATCAAAACATTGATGATACCGAGGTTAAGGCCAATCATCGAAAAGAAGGCCAGAATGGCGATGGCAACCACAATCTCGGGCATCAGGATCGGCAATGTGATCAGCATATAGGCCAGATGCTTGCCCCTGAAATCGGACCTGCGGCTGTGCATGGCCAGCGCTGTTGGGATCGCAATCATGGTTGAAAAAAACGTAGCCCCCAAACCCACGATCAGGGAATTAACGCAAGCCCGTCGCAGCTCGTCATTAGCCCACATGACCTGATACCATTCAACGCTGAAATCCTCCCAGACCGTAACCAGGCGGCTGCTGTTGAAGGAAAAAAGAGCCACGACCATGATCGGTGCGTAAAGAAAGAACAGCCATAACCATGCCATCGGCGCGAAGCCCGGGATTTTCTGGCCAGCCGCGGCGGTTGACATACCCTACCCTCCCACCTGCAAAACCGATCTCACACTGCCGCCCTTGCGGGCCATGAACATCAAGCCCGCCATGACAACCGCCATCAAAACGATCGAAAGCGCCGAACCAAACGGCCAGTTGCGTGAAAAACCGAACTGCATCTGGATCAGATTGCCGATCATCATTTCCTTGCCGCTGCCCAGAAGGTCCGGTGCCAGAAAAGATCCGACCGCCGGGATAAAAACCAGAACCGCGCCCGCCAGAATGCCCGGCAGGCATTGCGGCAACGTAATCCTGAACAACGTGCGCCACCGGCTGGCGTAGAGGTCCTGCGACGCTTCGACCAGATTCCAGTCCATTTTCTCAAGGCTTGAATAGATTGGCAAAATCATGAATGGCAAATAGGTGTAAAGAAGCCCCACGACCACGGCAAAATCATTGTAAAGCATCGGCAATGGCGGAATCCCAAAAAACCCAAGCAGGTTATTGACAGGGCCGTTGGCGCGCAAAATCAAAAGCCATGCATAGGTGCGGATCAGAAGATTGGTCCAGAACGGGATCGTGACCATCAAAACCCAGAAGTTGCGCTTGTGCGGCGGCCGGGTCGCCATGAAATAGGCCGTCGGAAATCCGGCCAGCAGGCAAAGAAGAGTGCACAGCCCCGCAAGCCAGACCGAGCGCAGGAACACTTCGATATAACTCGTGTTAAAAGAAACCGTTCCATCAAAATCCTTCTCGAAAAGGATTTTGATGTAGGCATTCCACGAAAACTCCCAAACAACGCCGCCGGCGATTCCCGGCTTTAGGAAAGAATAAAGTCCCACCAGAAAAAGGGGCACGACAAAGAAAAGCCCCATGACCAGGAAAAAAGGCGCCAGCAGGCGATACACGGCCGGGATATTTTTCAAGCCGAACATTTAATCAAATGCTCCGGGCTGATCGAAATGCGTACGCGTTCTTTAAGCCTGATCGGCTGATGATCGTCGCTGGCGACCGTAATGATCGTTCCGTCGTCAAGCTCGACCAGAAAATGCGTGACCGGCCCGCGATAACTGATTTGCAAAACCCGACCGTTTACCGCAATCCGCGCCGGAAAATGCTGCGTCACAAATACGGCATCCTCGGGGCGAAAACCGATCTCAGGCCCTGCGGGATAGCCGATCATTTCAGGCTTGATGAAGTTGCAAATCCCGACAAAGTCAGCGACGAATCGCGTTGCGGGCTTCTGATATATCTCTTCAGGCGTGGCCAGCTGGACAATGCAACCCGCATCCATGACGCCGACCCGATCCGACATCGACAAAGCCTCGTCCTGATCATGGGTCACCGAGATGAAAGTAATGCCCGTCTCGCGTTGCAGCCTTTTAAGCTCGGTCTGCATTTCCTTGCGCAGCTTGTAGTCCAACGCCGACAACGGTTCATCCAACAGCAAAACCTGCGGCCGGTTGATCAGCGCGCGCGCCAGCGCCACGCGCTGTTGCTGGCCGCTCGACAGCTGAGACGGCAATCGCGTCTTATAATCCCGCATGCGCACCATGTCGAGAGCCTCGTCCACCGCTTTTTCAAGCTCGCCCGGGCCTTTGCCCTGCATGCGCGGCCCGAACGCCACATTGTCGAACACCGTCATGTGTGGAAAAAGCGCATAGTTCTGAAAGACGGTATTGACCGGGCGCTTGTGCGCGGGCAGGTCTACAATCGGCTCATCAAAAAGAAAGATATTTCCACTGTCGGGTTTTTCAAAACCTGCGATCATGCGCAGAAGCGTCGTCTTGCCACAGCCCGACGGCCCCAGAAGTGAGAAAAATTCCCCTTTGACAATGGCTAAAGATACGTCGCTGACCGCCCTTACCGCTGTTTGAGCGCCCATACGGAACGTCTTATTGATATTTTCGATGACAAGAGCTTTAGACATGCAAACAGAAATGACTTCCTCAGGAGTGCCAGAATATCAATTATTACCCTGAATTTACATGCTTTTTTCTTATTCCTTACAGTGTTGACATAAAAAGAAATTTTGTCTATATATGTCTTATATATAACCATATGATCGAAGAAAGAGTGCTCCGCATGGCGTCCAAAGCAAAACCAAAAGGCCTGTCCACAAAAACAAAAGTTCTGGCAACCGCCTTTACCGCTGTCATCATGGGCGCTGAATTGATGACAGGCGCCGGAGCCTATAAGGACATCGAAGCTGGCAGAAGCGTGACGGAAGCAACCGTGGCCTCCGCAAATATTGAAAAGGAACAATTTCGCCAGGCGCTTGGAAGAATCAAGGTCGATCACGACCTGATAAAGAGCTACGACGAGCAGATCACACAAGCCTCGAGCGAGTTTATGAAATCAAAATCTCCAGAAGCAGCGGAGAACGTTGCTGCTGCCCAACACAAAAAAGCCGTGCTTCAGAAAATCTATGACACCGAGGTCAACGAGACGATGTACGGACTGATGCAGGCCAAATACATCAGCGGCGCGGATTATCAAGCACTGTATAAGGAAGGCGCCCCTTATACGCACTCTGTCTCGGGCGAGCGCTGGTGGAACAACATTGCCCGCAATGGCGATGATGAACTTCACGGCAAAGCCGCTTTTATGAACGATACCTGTCAAATAGAAGCGCAGGCCCGCCCCGGCGCAGGCCTGGATAGCGCGACAACGGAATACATCAACCATTGCATCAACCAGAAAGAAAGTTCGACGGGTTGGCTTACGGCTCTGGGCCTTATTGGTACGCCAGCCGCCGCCGGAGCTTTCGGGCTCCATGCTTCCAGAACGGCGCGCCGCCGCCGGGAAGACGAAGAAAAAGAGGCCATCCGGCATGAAGCCGAGCTCGCCGCGTCTGCCGCCGAGAAAGAACGGCTGGCCAAGAACGTGTCGACTGTTACAAAAATACTGCCGTGAAAACGGCCGTTTTTATTTCCAGCACCATTTGGCAATGACCTTGCCATAGATTGCGATTTTGTCCGCCGGGACCTCGTCGCTGTCGTAAGCCTTGTTCAGGCTGATAATCTTGAGCATCGTCTTTTTTCCGCGCCCGGTGCTTTGAAGCTTGCGCACAAGCGGTTTACCAAAGGAATCAAAAATCACAAAGTCGCCGTCCGTTGGCGTTTTATCATGGCTATTCACCAGAACCATATCCCCGGGGCTGTATTCCGGCTTCATAGCGTCGCCGGTAACCTTGACAAGAACGACCGCTTCAACATCGTCTGGACCTAAACGGGCTCCCAGAAGAGGTCTCGGCATTTTCCATATGGAAAGAATCTTGTTGTTTCGCACCTGCATTGCCGGCTCAAGCTCGGCAACGGCAACCGTTGCAACAGCCATGGCCGCCGTGTACTCGCGGGATCGATCCCGCACTCCCCCCGTTTTCTTTACCTTGCCGATCACATCACTGCCGACATAAAGGTCGCCAAGCCCCGCATCCAGCACCTCACAAAGGGCCGCTAGCGTGTCGTGACGCGGATTTCTTGAATTACCCACAAGAATATCGCGGACGGCATTGATATTCAGGCCGGCTTTGACAGCAAGACTGTGGGGGCTTTCATTCTTAGCCTCCATCAGCTTCTCAAGGTTTTTAACAAGTACTTCCCATACCATACTTTGGGTATACCCTCACTAAAAGATTGTGTAAACTGTAGAAAATTCTATGCAATATATAGATTTAAACTTTACTATTTCAAGGATTCAGGTATATTTAATTATCTGGAGAGATAAGAACCCATGATGCGTTTTATTTACAAAGAACTTAATGCGCCAATTGTTGAATTATCAACGGCTGATCATATTACTCTTGCCGAGGCGCTGGAAACTTTCGAGCAATTTTTGCGCGCCTGCGGCTACGTCTTTGACGGCCACGTGATCATATTGAAGGAATAAGCTAGGGTCAAAACTCAATTTAACCAATTGTTATACGCGAGCAAAAATGATCGTTCTGCGGCGTCAAAACAGCTCGCCGCGGGACCTGCCACGGCTTCGCTGTTTTTCCTGGCACTCCAATCATTTTGAGCCAATAGAACAAATGGTTAAATTGGGTTTTGACCCTAACCTTCCGTCCCGCCGACGGTAAGCCCGTCGATTCGAAGGGTCGGCTGCCCTACGCCGACCGGTACGCCCTGCCCGTCCTTGCCGCAGGTACCCACGCCGGGATCAAGCTGCATGTCGTTGCCGATCATGGTGATCTTGGTGAGAGCATCCGGGCCGTTGCCGATCAAGGTCGCGCCCTTGATGGCGGGGCCTATCTTGCCGTTGTCGATCAGATACGCTTCTGACGCCGAAAAGACGAATTTACCCGAGGTAATATCGACCTGCCCGCCGCCGAAGTTGACGGCATAGATGCCCTTCTTGACCGAGGAAACGATTTCATCCTTTGTATGATGCCCGCCCAGCATGTAGGTATTGGTCATGCGCGGCAGCACGGGGCAGGCATAATTTTCACGCCGCCCGTTGCCCGTGGCTTTCACGCCCATGAGCCGCGCGTTCATGCGGTCCTGCATATAGCCTGTTAAAATTCCGTCTTCGATCAGAACGTTGCGCTGGCTGGGTGTACCTTCATCGTCAACGGTGAGCGAACCGCGCCGGTCCGGGATCGTCCCGTCGTCGATGACGGTTACGCCCTTGGCCGCGACCTGTTTTCCCATCAGGCCCGAAAAGGCCGAAGTTTCCTTGCGGTTGAAATCGCCTTCAAGCCCGTGGCCCACGGCTTCATGCAATAAGATCCCGGGCCAGCCCGCACCCAGCACGACCGTCATTTCGCCGGCGGGTGCTGGGATGGACGCGAGATTGACCAGCGCTTGCCGCAGCGCCTCGTCCACCGCGCCTTTCCATTTTTCGGGCTTTAGAAAATCCTGATAACTCGTCCGACCGCCAAAGCCATAACTGCCGCTTTCCATCCGGCCGTCTTTTTCAACGACGATCGACACATTCATGCGCACCAGCGGGCGCACGTCGGCCACGCGATGCCCGTCACCGCGCACGATCTGGACCGCCTGCCATTCACCGCCCAGCGACACCGACACCTGGCGGATGCGGTCATCCTTGCTCCGGGCGTAGGCGTCGATCTCGGCCAGAAGCGCCACTTTCTTTTCAAACGCCACGCCTTCCAAGGGATTATCGTCCGTGTAAAGCCTTTGGTTTGTTCCGACAGGCGGCAGAGCCAATTTTCCGTTATATCCCGCGCGCGCGGCTTTCACCGTATCGCCTGCGCGTTTGATCGCGGCCTCGGAAAGCTCCGACGAATGGGCAAAGCCGAACGCCTCTCCCACCACGCCGCGCAGGCCAAAGCCCTGATCGCTGTCGAAGCTTGCGTTCTTCAGGCGGCTGTCATCCCATACGAAGCTTTCGGACTGGGTGTATTCCATGAAAAGCTCGCCGTCGTCCGTGCCGTTCAGTTGCTCGCGCACCAGTTTTTCCGTCCGGCCCGTGTCCATGCCGGTGCGGTCGAAAAAGAGCTGATCGGTCGTGAGAAGATGTGCGGTCATGTTTTCATAAACCCCATAAGCTAAATTTCTGTCAGGGTAGCATGGCCAAATTGTTTTTGCGAGCGAAGTGGCTTAGGTTGAAGGTCAAGCATGTCGTCATGCCCACCTCCGTGCGGGCATCCGGCCTGCGGCGGAGCCGCAATATATAATTCCGTCTGGCCGTCATATAACTTATGAGACGCGCTGACGCGCTTCCCGGACCCCCGCGCGAAGGCGGGGGTGACAATATTGATGAAAAGGAGAAACCCCATGCTCGCGCTCGACACCCGCATCAACGCCCAGACCGAAGAGTTCAAGGCCAATGCCAAAAACATGGAAGCGCTTGTCGCCGACCTGAAAGAAAAGGTGGGCGAGATCGACAAGGGTGGCAGCGACAAGGCGCGGGAAAAACATCTCGCGCGCGGCAAGCTTCTGCCCCGCGACCGGGTCAAGACGCTGATCGATCCCGGCTCGCCGTTTCTGGAACTTTCGCAATTTGCAGCCTACAAGACCTATGAAGACGTCGTCCCGGCTGCGGGTATCATCACCGGCATCGGCAGGGTCGAGGGACAGGAATGCGTCATCATCGCCAATGACGCGACCGTCAAGGGCGGGACCTATTACCCCTTAAGCGTCAAAAAACATCTGCGCGCGCAGGAAATCGCAATGCAAAACAACCTGCCCTGCATTTATCTGGTCGACAGCGGCGGTGCGTTCCTGCCCTTGCAGGACGAAGTATTCCCCGACAAGGAACATTTCGGCCGCAGCTTTTACAACCAGGCCAATATGTCGGCCAAGGGCATCCCGCAGATCGCCTGCGTCATGGGATCGTGCACCGCGGGCGGCGCTTACGTTCCGGCCATGTCCGATGAATCGATCATCGTCAAGAATCAGGGCACGATCTTTCTGGGCGGCCCGCCGCTGGTTAAGGCCGCCACGGGCGAGGAAGTCAGCGCCGAGGATCTGGGCGGCGCCGATGTCCACTGCCGTCATTCAGGCGTGACCGACCATTACGCACAGAACGACGGCCATGCGCTTGCCATCACACGCCGCGTCGTGGCCAATCTCAACCGCCGCAAGGGATCGCCCTTGGCTTTCGAGAGGCCGGAGGAACCCAAATACGACCCGCACGAAATTTACGGCATCATCCCGCAGGACGTGCGCAAACCCTATGACGTGCGCGAAGTCATCGCCCGCATCGTCGACGGCTCGCGCTTTGACGAGTTCAAGAAGCTCTACGGCGAAACGCTGGTCACCGGCTTTGCGCACCTCTACGGCATCCCCGTCGGCATCATCGCCAATAACGGCATCTTGTTCTCGGAATCCGCGCAAAAAGGCGCGCATTTCGTCGAGCTTTGCTGCCAGCGCAAGATCCCGCTTATCTTCCTGCAGAACATCACGGGCTTCATGGTGGGGCGCAAATACGAATCCGGCGGCATCGCCAAGGACGGCGCAAAGCTGGTCCACGCCGTTTCCTGCGCGCAAGTTCCCAAGGTCACGGTTCTGATCGGCGGCAGTTTCGGCGCCGGCAACTACGGCATGTGCGGCCGCGCCTTCAGCCCGCGCTTCCTGTGGAGCTGGCCCAACTCGCGCATCTCCGTCATGGGCGGCGAGCAAGCCGCGAGCGTCCTGGCCCAGGTCAAGAAAGATTCAATGACAGCCCCCTGGCCGAAAGAGGAAGAAGAGGCCTTTAAAAAACCGATCCGCGAGCAGTATGAAACGCAGGGCCATCCCTACTATGCTTCAGCGCGCCTGTGGGACGACGGGATCATCGATCCCGCCGACACAAGGATGGTGCTGGGACTTTCGCTTTCGGCCGCGCTCAACGCACCGATCGAAGATGCGAAGTTCGGCGTGTTCAGGATGTGAGAAAACCACGAATGGACGCGAATAGACACGAATTTATACTGCACTGTCATGCCGCGCTCGTCGCGGCATCCAAAAGCGCGTCCGCGCGTCATATAATTATATGCGCTGCGGACGCGGCGCATTGGACCCCGGAACTAGTCCGGGGTGACTTCAACGCCTAAAGCAGCTCTGGAAGACAAAACATGACCGAACAACACATCCTCACCAACCTCACGAACGGCGTCGGCACGATCACGATGAACCGGCCCGACGTCCACAACGCGTTCAACGAGCAAGTGATTGCCGATCTTACGGCCGCGTTTAAAAAGATGGAAAGCGATCCCGCCGTGCGCGTTGTCGTGCTGCGCGGAAATGGTAAAAGCTTTTCGGCGGGCGGCGACCTCAACTGGATGCGGCGCGTGGCCGATTACACCTTCGACCAGAACGTCAAGGACGCGATGGGCCTGGGCGAGTTGCTCAAAACCATTAACTTTCTGGCCAAGCCCACCATCGCGCTGGTGCATGGCAACGCCTTTGGCGGCGGCGTGGGTCTTACGTCCTGCTGCGACATTGCGATTGCGGCCCAAGGCACTCAGTTTTGCCTGTCGGAAGTACGCATCGGTCTTATCCCCTCCATCATCGCGCCTTACGTCATGGCGGCTATGGGCGAGCGTCAGGCACGGCGTTACTTCATGACGGCCGAACGGTTTGATGCCGACACCGCCAGGCGCATTGGTTTGGTCCACGAAGTGGTTCCCGAAGCTGACCTCGATCAGGCGGCAAACAAGATCATCGCGGCCCTTATGGACGGTGCGCCAGGCGCGCAAGGCCGCGGCAAGAAACTCCTTCTCGCGCTCTCGAACAAGCCTATTGACGACGCGATGATCAAACTGACGGCGACGCAGATCGCCGAGGCCCGTGCCACCCCAGAGGGCAAGGAAGGCTTGAACGCCTTTCTGAATAAAACCGAGCCCGGTTGGCGGAAGAAAAAAGCGTAGCTTTATTTTATAGTCGTTTAAATTAATTTTCCGACAAAAATCGTGCCCCTGCGAAGGCGGGGGCCCATAGTTTTCAATGGGTTCCTGCCTTCGCAGGAACACGCGAAATGTCGGATTCTTATTTTTGAATGACTATAAACTGTCATCCCGGAGATTTGGCGCTGACGCGAAGCGGCAATAACGCCAAATACCAACATCCGGGATCCATGCCGTCAGCAGCAACGCTGCTGTCTTCTGTGGACCGCGTATGTTCAAAGTCCGGCGAAGGCCTTTGGCCCGTCGGACCTACGGGGTGACAGGAGCGGCATTCACTTCCTTGTTTTTTCTATGAAAAATATAACTTGCTCCGCGCCATACATTACGGTAAATTATTGTCTTTAAGCGGGATTAAACCAAAATGGCTTCAAAAACCAGAAAAGCAGGTGTGCTTGCGGCGGCTTTCATGTCGGCCGTCATGGGCTTTTTTGGTCTTGCTACGGACACAACGCAGGCGCAAACAAAATCGCATCACCCTTCCGGTCCCACGGCCACCACGTCCTTCAACGCTGTCGCGGCTGTGAACAAACGGCCGGAAACGAAATCATATCGTTTCAATATCGAGGAGAAGACGGTCAACTATTCCGGCAAAAATGCCACAGCGCTTTCCATTGACGGAGTCATCCCCGCGCCGCTGATCGAGGCAAATGTCGGCGACACCCTGCGCACAACGTTTTGCAACAAGCTGGATGAAGAAAGCTCGGTCCACTGGCACGGCGTGCTGCTGCCGCCCGAACAAGACGGCGTGCCGCATCTTAACACCAAGCCCATTGCGCCCGGAACCTGTCATACCTTTGAATTTCCCGTGAAGCATCACGGCACCTACTGGTACCATTCCCATACCGGCGGGCAGGAACAGCGCGGCGTCTATGGCCCCATTGTCTTTCACCCCAGGGGAGGCGAGCGCGAATGGGCCGGGAAAGAGTTCACGCTTGTCCTGTCCGACTGGACGGACGAGAGCCCGCATAACGTCCTGCGCAACCTTCGCCGCGACGGGGATTTTTATTCCCTGAAAAAGAACACGGTACAATCCTGGGACAAGGTAGCCGCGGGCGGCATACCCGCCATTAAAAACCGCATTTACAATTCCTTCATGCGCATGCCGCCAATGGACCTGTCCGATGTCGGCTACGACGCTTTTCTGGCCAACGGCGAGGCCGAGCACAGGATTTCCGGCATCGGCCATGGTGACAAGGTACGGCTGCGCGTCGTCAATTCCGCGGCGTCGAGCTATTTCGAACTGCAATTCGCGGGCGGCCCCATCACCGTGGTTGCGGCAGACGGCGTGGATGTCGAACCGTTCAAGGTTGATAATTTAAAAATAGTGAGCGCAGAGACCTATGACATCATCGTTTCCATGCCGCACGACAAGCGCGCCTATGAACTGCGCGCAACATCGAAGGATGGCACAGGTTTCAGCTCGACCATTCTGGGGGCAAGCCCGGATGTCGTCCGGGCACCCGAGATGCCCGAGGCAAATCTTCTCGTTCAGGATCACGACAGTCACAGCACCTCCACACAAAGCCCGCAGAACAATGCCCATAACGAACACATGGGGCATGGCGCTAAATCCCAAGGCCCTGTGCGCAACATGAAGGAATACGAGCTGCTGCGCGCCGTTGCCCCTACCGTCTACGAAGCGCCTCTGGGACAGCGGGAAATGGAACTGACGCTGACCGGAAATATGCAGAACTACACATGGTCGTTCGATAACAAGGCGCTGACCGAGGCGGACGCGATCAAAATCAAAAAAGGCGAAAGCGTCCGTTTTGTTCTGAAGAATGAAACCATGATGGAACACCCACTGCACCTGCACGGTCATTTTTTCCGCGTTCTCAATGGACAGGGCGATTTCAGCCCGCTGAAACATACCGTCAATATTCCGCCACACGGGACCGTCACGATCGAATTTGCGGCCAGCGAGGAGAAAGACTGGATCTTCCACTGCCACAACCTCTATCACATGATGAGCGGCATGGGCCGTGTGATCAGCTATGAAAACGGGGCGAAGGATGCGGCTGCGAAAATGACGGGCCACGGCGACAGCCGCATCGTGTACGCGGATGTCACGGTTTTGAGCAATATGACCGATTTCAATCTTTCAGTCAGGGACGCGCGGAGCCTTTTCAACGCGGGGCTGGAGTTCGACTACAAGGGGCATTACCACTTTGACCCCAGCTATGAAAGGTATGTCGGCAATTCACCCTTCTTCCGGCTGTTCGCGGGGGGCGACTTCAAGAGCACCTACGAAGAAAATCACAATCTGTTCGTTGCGGGCTTTCGCTATACCCTGCCGTTCATGATCGAATCCGAGGTGCGCGTCGACCATACCGGAAATTTCCGGCTTCAGCTGCAAGATGAAATCGAACTGACATCGCGCCTGTCGATGTCATGGCTGGCCAACACCGACAAGCGATTGGCGGTCAGGTTCAATTATTATCTTGATGACAAGCGCAATCTGGCCATTTCCACCGGATACGATTCCCAGTTCCGCGACCCGGATGCCAAAATATCCCCGTCAAACGGTTTTGGCATCGGCCTGAAATTCAGGTTTTAACGCCGCTTGGGGCCCGCCTTCTTGGCGCGCAGCACGGGCGGCGCGGAGTCGTTTGCCGCGATCAGGACGTTTTGCTCCGGCTCCTGCGGCCTTTCAAGAACGCTTTTTGCCGTGCCGTAGCTGCATTCGTTAAAAAGCGGCGCCAGGCTTTTTTTCCAGCGGGTTTCAAAGTTTTCAAGCAGTCTGACGGCCAGATTGCGGCCACTTTCGGCGATTTCGAACAAAGGCGCGAGATAAGCGCTTTCGTCACGCCCTGCCTTGTCCTGAATACCGCGGCGTTTCAACCCTTCATGCGAAAGCGCCAGACAGTTTTTTGCCAGTTCCTGCACCGTCGTTCCCATGAAGGACGTTTGCAGCCCGTCCTTGGGCGTTGCGGCCCTTAGATATTCACGGTCTTCCGCCGTCCAGTCGCGGACCATGTCATAGGCTTTATCGAGCGACTGCTTGTCGTACAAAATTCCGGTCCAGAATGCGGGGAGCGCCTTTAGCATCTCCTCCGGTCCGCAGTCCGCTCCGCGCATTTCAAGGCAGTGGCGTACGCGCACCTCGGGCCAGATCGTGTTGAGATGGTTGGCCCAGTCGTCCAGCGTCGGCTTCTTGCCCGGAAAATCGGCAAGCTCGCCTTTCATGAAGGTCTCAAAAGTCTCGCCCTTGCCGACATGCACAAACTCATCGCCGTGATAAATGCCGACCAGGGGCTGTTTTATCGCATATTCGGCAAATTTCTTGAAACCGAAACCGTCTTCAAAAGCTTCGGGCAGCATAAAGCCGTAACGCCCGCCCAGTTCGTTATGCAGGATATGACTGCGTGTGCTTTGATAGCCCGAGGGCACGCCGTCCTTGAACGGGGAATTGGCGAAAAGCGCGGTCACAACGGGCTGCAGCGCAAGGCCCACGCGCAGTTTCCTGACCATGTCTTCTTCGGATTCATAGCCGAAACTTGCCTGCACCGATGCGGTGCAGTACATGAGGTCCAGCGGCGGCTCAAGGCCGTTGATCTCGACAAAGCCCAGAAGCTCGCGGTAGCGGGATTTGGGCATAACCGGCATGGCAGGCCCGCTGTGCACGGGATGAAAACCAAGACCGATCACGCCAAGATCCATGGCTTGCGCCACGTCGCGCGCTTCACGAATTGACTGCGCGATGTCGTCGGAAACCTGGTGTAAATTCTTAAGAGGCGCGCTGCCGGTTTCAACCTGCCCGCCGGGTTCGATCGACCAGGTCGCGCGCTCGCGCTCAAGCTCGACCACATTGCCCTTCTCATACCCCGGTATCCAGTTGAACTTCTTGGCCAGGTTTTTCAAAAACGACTTGATCCCGCGCTTGCCTTCATACGCCGGCGGGTTGCGCGTTTTCCGGTCGAATAAAAATTTTTCATGCTCGACCCCTACCAGCAGATCGGACTTGGGTGTGCACCCTTCCTCAAACCAGCGGACCAGATCATCGATGTTTCTGACTTCGTTAGACTTACAGTGCGCAGCTTTCGACACGTCTTTGAAAATCCTTTTTGTGGCTATGTAGCCCTTTATGACCGGGAAGATATTAACATTTGGTTAATACCATCACGCCACACAAAAATTTTTTATTTTTCAGAAATTGACTGGTAAATTGAAAGAGCCGAAATCAGCGCTGTCTCAGCACGTAAAATGCGCGGGCCAAGCGATATTCGGACGGCAAAAGCGCATTTATCAAACTCTAGAAATTTTGATTCTGTAAAACCGCCTTCCGGCCCCGTCAGAATAGCCGCAGGTTTTCCACGATGCGCTTTAAAAGCCTCCAGAGCCGGGGTGGAGCGCCCCCGCTCGGCGCATACAAACAGAATGCGCTCGCTCGGCCAGGCCGCCAAAACCTCGTCCAAGGGCTTTAAGGGGCGTATTTCAGGCACATCGAGGCGTTCACATTGTTCAGCGGCTTCAATGACATTGGCCTGCCATCTTTCAGCATTGATACGCTGTGTATTGCTGCGTTGCGTCAGGACCGGCTGCAACACGGATGCCCCAAGTTCCCCCGCTTTTTCAACCATAAAATCCGTCTGGTCTTTCTTGACCGGCGCAAAAAGCGCCCAGAGATCGCAGGGGTTGGTCTGCGTGCGCGTCTGGCGTTCAACCGTGACAAGACCGCCCTTCTTGCCCATATCGGAAACAACCGCATGCCATTCGCCATCCCGGCCGTTAAAAAGCAAGAGCGGATGGCCCGCCACGCAACGCAAGACATTGCGCAGATAATGGGTTTGATTTAGGTCGAGCAAAACGCTAGCCTTTTCATGCAAAGGCCCGGTCACATAAAGACGGGGAATTCGTGTATGAACGACATCCATAACAAAGATTCTGTAGCACATTCCGACATCAAGGCCGACAGTTTTATTATCCGCCTGGCGCCGCCCGCCTGGCATCCCTATCTGAAACTTGCCCGCGTTGACCGGCCGGTCGGTGTCTGGCTTTTGCTCTTTCCCGGTCTTTGGGGCCTTGTTCTGGCCGCCGGAAGCCCCCTGTCGCCATCGTTTGAGATGCGTCACTGGGGACTTGCCGCCATTTTTATTCTGGGCTCTTTTCTGATGCGCGCGGCCGGCTGCGTCATCAATGATCTCTGGGATCGCCACCTGGACGCCAAGGTTGAACGCACCCGCCCGCGCC
>FRDC01000507.1_pt1 | contig 95567 bp, 101 predicted proteins | sample 1106171 | NCBI WGS metagenome assembly FRDC01 (sample SAMEA3930566, study PRJEB13176) | freshwater metagenome | biome: Drinking water system; feature: drinking water; material: water | place: Singapore | collected 2014-12-20
ATCAGGCCGAAACCTTCCTGATGCGCGCCGCGCGCGGATCGGGGGTCGCGGGGCTCGCGGGGGCGCGGGCGGTGCAGGAAATGACCTGGGGCGGCGATCTCGCCGACGGCGCGGTTGCAGCGTCGCCCCAGCGAAAGCTGGGGCCTTTGGGGGGCGAAGCGCTGCCCTGGCCCGAGGCCCCTGCTTGCGCGGGGGCGACGGCGAGTGGCGATGCGGAAATCGATGCGGCACGCGCGCTTCTGCTCGTCCGCCCGCTTCTCGGCTGGCGCCGCGCCGAGTTGCGCGCGCTCGCCGAAGCGGCCGGGCTCCCCTTCGTCGACGATCCCAGCAATGCCGATCCCCGCTATGATCGCGCCCGCTTCCGCGCGCTGCTCGGCGCGACGCCGCTGCTCGATCCCGCCCGGCTCGCGCAGGCGGCCGCGCATGTCGCCGAGGCCGAGGCGACGCTGCGCGCGGTCGAACTATGGCTGTGGCGCGCCCGCGCGACGCTCGACCCGGGCGACTCGAACGGCATTACGCTCGACATGACCGAGCTCCCGCGCGAACTCCGCCGCCGCCTGGCGCGCGCGGCGATCGCGGCGGTGCGCGCGGCGGGCGGCATCACCCGCCCCGGCTTCACCCCCGCCACCAACATCGAGCCGCTGCTCGACGCGCTGGCGGCGGGCAAGGCCGCGACCCAGGCGGGCGTCCTCGTCCGCCCACAGGGCGCGCGCTGGCGCTTCGCGGGGGCGCCACCGCGCCGATCACGCTGATCGACGCAATCGCGCGCTCGTTCCATTGCCATTAATCCTTCGCCCCCTATGTTGGAGGCTGAAGAGGTCCATGCGATGCCGATGAACGACAACGACAAGCAGCCCGAGAACAACAACCCCTGGATGAAGAGCCTGATGGTGTGGGTGGCGATCCTCGTCGGCCTCGCGCTGTTCGTCACGCTCGTCGAAAGCGGCACGCAGAGCACGGCGGCGAACACGACGCTCGCTTATTCGCAATTCCTCGGTAAGGTCGACGAGGGCTCGGTGCGCGAGGTCAATATCGCCGGCGATGTCGTGACCGGCACGCTGACGAGCGGCGACAAGTTCCGCACCTATGCCCCGCAAGACCCGCAGCTGACCGACCGGCTGCTGCGCAAGGGCGTGACGATCACCGCGCGGCCCGAGGAGGGCCCGTCGATCTGGCAATATATCCTCGTCCAGTCGCTACCTTTCCTGCTCTTCCTCGGCATCGCCTTCTTCGTGCTGCGCCAGATGCAGAAGAATTCGGGCTCGGGCGCGATGGGCTTCGGCAAGTCGCGCGCGCGCTTGCTGACGCAAAAGGAAGGCAAGGTCACGTTCGACGACGTCGCCGGCATCGACGAAGCGCGCGAGGAATTGCAGGAAATCGTCGAATTCCTGAAGGACCCGACCAAATTCGCGCGACTCGGCGGCAAGATCCCCAAGGGCGCGCTGCTCGTGGGCAGCCCCGGCACCGGCAAGACCTTGCTCGCCCGCGCGATCGCGGGGGAGGCGGGGGTGCCCTTCTTCACCATTTCGGGTTCGGATTTCGTCGAAATGTTCGTCGGCGTCGGCGCGAGCCGCGTGCGCGACATGTTCGAACAAGCCAAGAAATCGGCGCCGTGCATCGTCTTCATCGACGAAATCGACGCCGTCGGCCGCCACCGTGGCGCGGGGCTCGGCAACGGCAATGACGAGCGCGAGCAGACGCTCAACCAGCTGCTCGTCGAGATGGACGGGTTCGAGGCGAACGAAGGCATCATCATCATCGCCGCCACCAACCGCCCCGACGTGCTCGATCCCGCGCTGCTGCGCCCGGGCCGGTTCGACCGCCAGGTGCAGGTGCCGCGCCCCGATATCGAGGGCCGGGTGAAGATTTTGGGCGTTCACATGAAGAAGGTGCCGCTCGCCCCCGATGTCGATGCGCGGGTGATCGCGCGCGGCACGCCGGGCTTTTCGGGCGCCGATCTCGCCAACCTCGTCAACGAAGCCGCCTTGCTCGCCGCCCGCCGCGGCAAGCGACTGGTCGCGGCGCGCGAGTTCGACGACGCGCGCGACAAGGTGCTGATGGGCGCCGAGCGTCGATCGATGGTGATGACCGAGGACGAAAAGCGGATGACCGCCTATCACGAGGCGGGTCACGCCCTGGTCTTCGCGCACGAGCCGACCGCCGATCCGATCCACAAGGCGACGATCATTCCGCGCGGCTTCGCGCTCGGCATGGTCCAGCCGCTCCCCGAACGCGACACCTACAGCTATCACCGCGACAAGATGCACGCCGATCTGGCGGTGGCGTTCGGCGGGCGCGTCGCCGAGGAGCTGATCTTCGGCTATGACAAGGTGAGCTCGGGCGCCTCGAACGACATCATGCAGGCGACGCGTTTGGCGCGCGCGATGGTGACCAAATGGGGCCTGTCCGACCAAGTCGGCCCGCTCGATTTCAGCGAGAGCGAGGATAGCTTCACCGGCTATAGCATGGCGCGCGCCAAACCGATGTCGGACGAAACCGCGCGGCTGATCGACGCCGAAGTCAAGCGCTTCGTCGAGCAGGGCCTCGCGCGGGCGCGGCAATTGCTGACCGACCATATCGACCAGCTCCACACCATCGCCAATGCGCTGCTCGAATATGAGACGCTGACCGGCGAGGAGATCAAGCGGTTGATCGCGGGCGGCACGATCGATCGCCCCGATCCGGGCGCGGGCAAGCCCACGCTGCCGGCGATCGGCACGTCGGTGCCCAAGACGCGCCGTCCGGGCCCCTTCGGCTCGCCGAGCCCGCAAGGCGCCTGATACCGACCCCGAACGGCTTTGGGGGCGGCGCGAGCTTCGCGCCGCCCTTTTGCCGCCATTCTCTCCCGCTATCGGCGCTCCGCCATTTCTTGGGAGAGAATGATGCGCCTGATCACCAAGCTGCTCGCCGTGACCACGATCGCGCTGCCCACCGCCGCGCAAGCGATGACCGTGCAGGAATTTCTCGACAAGGCCGCCGCGCTGAAGGCCAAGGGCGTGCTCGCGCTCGGCTCGAGCGACATCACGCTGCTGCGCGACGAGATCAAATCGGCGGGCGCCGCTTATCGCGCCGATCTCGCGCGCCAGACGGCGGCGGGCAAGAAGCCGAGCAGCTGCCCGCCCCCGGTTGGCAAGACCGGCATCACCAGCGACGAAATCATCAAGGATTTCAGCGCGCTGCCGGCGCCGCAACGCAAGCAGAGCGTGAAGGTCGCCTGGGCGGGGCTGATGGCGCGGCGCTATCCTTGCTGAGCTAGAGCGGTCGCTGTCGAGGTAACGGTCGGCGTCCCGGTCGACGGACGTCTGCCCGAATGGATTCCCGCCTTCGCGGGAATGACGATGGGGTTTGCGGGAATGACGATGGGGCGCGAGCGCCCTGCCTGATCCGTCATCCCCGCGAAAGCGGGGATCCATTCGGGCTGGCGGCGCACACGAAGCGCCAGCCCGTCGCTCGAGCAATCCTCGATCCCCCTCGTCACCCCACCAGCCACACCGCCGCCGCCGTGGCGAGCGCCAGCGCCACCAGCGTCGCGCTGGCGATCACGTAAAGCGGGCGCGCGCCGCCTTCCAGCAATTGCCCCAAGGGCGATCGGATCGCGGTCGCGGTCACGGCGCAAGCCAGCATCGCCGCCGCCAGCGCCTCGGCGCCCTGCGTCACCCAGGGCGGCAGCGCGACGAGCGAATTGACACCGGCGAGCGCGAAAAAGCCGATCACAAACCACGGCACCCCCGCCTTGGGGCCGCTCGTCTCGCGGCGGAAGAAGAGCGCGATCACCCCCAGCACCGGCGCGAGCAGCGCCACGCGGGTGAGCTTGACGATCGCCGCATTCTGCCCCGCGCCGGGCGAATAGGCATAGCCCGCGCCCAAGGTCTGCGCGACGTCGTGGATCGAGGCGCCGAGCATATAGCCCGCCTTCACATCCGACAGGCCGAGCAGTTGCGCGAGGCTGGGATAAAGCACCAACGCCAGCGCGCTCATCGCCGAAATGCCGACCAGCACCAGCGTCAGCTGACCCTGGCTCACCCGCCGCTCGCCGAGCGTCGTCGCGATCGCGAGCGCGGCCGAGGCGCCGCAAATCGCCACCGCCCCCCCGGCGAGCACCCCGAACGCGCTCGAAAAGCCGAAGCGCCGCGCGGCGAGCACGCCCGCGCCGATCACCGCCGCCACCGTCACCACCACGCACAGCAAGGCGATCGGCCCCAGCGCGACGATCTGCCCCAGCGTCACCCGCACCCCGATCAGCACGATCCCCCAGCGCAGCAGCGCGCGCGAGGCGAAGCCGAGCCCGGCTTGGAGCCGCGCGTCGGCCGAAAGGAAATTGAGCGCGAGCCCGATCAGCAGCGCCATCAGCGTGAGCGGCGCGTGATAATGATCGGCGATGAACCCCGCCGCCGCCGTCCCCGCGCCCGCCACGATCAACCCGGGCACGTAATCGCGCCAGCCGCGTCGCGGTGTCGGCTCGATATCGCCGAACAGATCCGCCGCCATCGGCAAGCGCCGCTTTTCCGGTGGCTCATGCGGATTTGCTTGCATCATCGCTCCTGACGCTATTCCCTAGCCGAGCGGCGCGGACGATGACAACGCTGGCATAAGGGGAGAGAAATGAGCGCACGCTGGCTGATCGTCGCGATGGTGTTCGCCGCTGTCACGCTCAATTATGTCGATCGCCAGATTTTGGCGCTGCTCAAGCCCACGCTCGAGGCGACGTTCCATTGGTCCGAGCGCGATTATGCGAATATGGGCAGCGCCTTCCAATTCGCGACCGCCTTCGCTTTTCTGGGAACCGGCTGGTTCATCGATCGCGTCGGCTTGCGCTGGGGCTTCGCGCTCGGGGTCGCGATTTGGAGTCTCGCGGGCATGGCGCATGCGCTCGCGACCGGGGTGGTGGGTTTCATCGCCGCGCGCGTCGTGCTGGGGGTGGCGGAATCGGTCGGCACCCCCGCCGCGGTCAAGACGGCGGCGACCTATTTCGATCAACGCGAGCGGCAATTGGCGCTCGGCATCGGCAACACCGCGCCCAATTTCGGCGCGATCGTGACGCCGGCGCTGATCCCGCCGCTCGCGGTCGCTTATGGTTGGCAGGCGGCGTTCCTGCTCGCGGGCGGGCTCGGGCTGGTCTGGGTTGTGATCTGGTTCATGATCCGGGTGAAGCCCGTCGCCGCCGATGCGGTCGCGCCCGCGCCGGTGCGCTGGCTCGACGTCGCCCGCTCGCGCGCGACGCTCGCGATCGCGGTGGCCAAGGTGCTGTCGGACCAAGTGTGGTTCTTCATGCTACTATGGCTGCCCGATCTCTTCCACCGGCTGTTCGGCCTGAAACAGGGGCAATTGGGGCTGCCCTTGGTGCTGGTTTACACCATGGCGGCGGCGGGGGCGCTCACCGGCGGGGCGCTTCCCGCGCGGTTGATGGCGCGCGGCTGGAGCGTCGACCGCGCGCGCAAGACGGCGATGCTCGTCTACGCGCTGCTGGTGCTGCCGATCGCCCTGGTCCAGTCGATCGACAATGCCTGGGGCGCGGCCTTGGTGCTGGGGCTGGGGCTGTTCGCGCATCAGGGCTTTTCGACCAATGTCTTCGGGGTGACGACCGACATCGTCGCCGCGCGCGCGGTGGGGACGACGATCGGCATCGCGGCTTTTTGCGGCAATCTGGGCTCGATCGGGATGATCCAATTCCAGGCGCGCGCGCTCGAATGGGGCTGGGGCTATGGCCCCGCGCTCGCGATCTGCGCATCGAGCTATTTGGTCGCGCTGGGGCTGCTCCAGCTGCTGATCCCGCGCATCGAGCCGGTTGCGCCCGGATCGGCGGCGCCCATCGCCGTCCACTGAGCGAAGCGCGCCATATGGCGCTTGACTTTAGCGGCGGCGACGCGGTCGCTGGCACGACTGACCGCAGAAATGCGTGGTTTCATCGCAGGCGCGGAACCCCATCTATAGGATGCTAACCTCCGCTCTCGCATGGTGGCCGCGCATGGAACGCATCGTCTTGAAACGGCAGGAAATCACGGCCCGCAACCACCGCGCCTTGCTCGGCACGGCGGTCGCGGCGGTCGTGCTCGCCGGCTGCCAGACGACCGAGGCCGCGCGGTTGATCCCGGCCGGCACCGCGAACGCCCCCACGCTCGCGAGCGTTACCCCACTGCCCGCGCCGCCCCGGCTGGTGCCGCCGCCCGCGGGCTTGCAGAATTCGGTGCAGCTGCTCGTCCGCCAATTCCCGGGCAAGGTCGGTATCGCGGTGTCGAGCGTCGACCAGGGCTGGCTGCTCTCGGCCAATGGCGACGTCCGCCTGCCGCAGCAGAGCGTTTCGAAACTATGGGTGGCGATGACGGTGCTCGACGGGATCGACGCCGGGCGCTTCACGCTCGATACGCCGGTGAAAGTCACGCGCGAGGATTTGACGCTGTTCCATCAGCCGATCGCGGCGATGGTGAAGCCCGGCAAGGATTTCGATACCACGGTCGGCGATCTGCTCCAGCGCGCGCTGACCCAAAGCGACAATACCGCCAACGACCGGCTGCTCCGCTTCGTCGGCGGGCCCGAGGCGGTGCGCGGCTTCATCGCGAAAAAGGGCCTGGGCAATATCCGCTTCGGCCCCGGCGAGCGGCTGCTCCAGGCGCGCACCGCCGGGCTGCAGTGGCAGCCGGATTTCGCTTACAACAACGGCTTCGTCCGCGCCCGCGCCGCGCTCCCGCTCGAAGCGCGCAGCGCCGCGCTCGATGCCTATGTCGCCGATCCGCCCGATGGCGCCGCGCCGGCGGCGATCGCGACCGCGCTCGCGCGGCTCAAAAAGGGCGAATTGCTGCGCGCCTTCACCACCGGCTATTTGATCGCGACGATGGAATCGTCGAAAACCGGCAAGATGCGGCTGCGCGGCGCGGTGCCGCCGGGCTGGAGCTTCGGCCACAAGACCGGCACCGGGCAGGATCTGCTCTCGCGCACCGCCGGCTATAACGACGTCGGCATCCTCACCGCCCCCGACGGGCGCAGCTATACGCTCGCGGTGATGATCGGCGACACCCGCCGCCCGATCGCCGAGCGCCAGGCGCTGATGCAGCAAGTGGTGGCGAGCATCGTCGCCTATCACGGCCCGGGCAATATGGCGGCGGCGAGCGCGGCCGGGGCGACTGGCACGCCCTGACCGGCGCCGATCGCGCTGCGTCATCCACCGTACCGCGCGCCATCCGCGCAAGCGCGGCCACCGTAGCTCGGGGCGGCACCGTTCGAGGTGCCGCATTCGGCATGGAGGCAACCACATGAAGAAAATCGTGCGCGCGGCGCTGTTCGCCGCGGCTTTGAGCGCGGGCGGGCTCGCCATCGCCAAGAACCCGATGGTGGGCGGGGCGGCGATGTATCCGACCAAGACGATCGTCGAAAACGCGGTCAATTCGAAGGATCACACCACGCTGGTCGCCGCGGTCAAGGCCGCCGGGCTGGTCGATACGCTGTCGGGCCCCGGCCCCTTCACCGTCTTCGCGCCGACCAACGCCGCTTTCGCCAAGCTGCCCGCCGGCACCGTCGACACGCTGCTGAAGCCCGAGAACAAGCAGCAGCTGACCGCCGTGCTCACTTATCACGTCGTCCCCGGCCGCATCACCGCGAGCCAGATCGCGGCCAAGGTGAAGGCCGAGGGCAGCGCGAGCTTCACCACCGTGCAGGGCGGCACGCTCACCTTCAAGAAGGGCGCCAAGGGCTATACCGTGACGGACGCCAAGGGCGGCACCGCCAATATCACGATCGCCGATGTCGCTCAGTCGAACGGCATGATCCATGTGATCGATCGCGTGTTGCTGCCCTGATTTTTTGTTGAAAACCGCGCATCCGGGCGATCGCCGGCGCCGTAGCTGCGCGCGGCGCACCCGGACGCGCTCGAGCGCTCTTCCCATCCCCGGCGCTCGCGGGGCCTGCCGTTTAGCCCGCGGCAGGCCCCTTATTTTTTCCGCGCGCGGCAGCACCCTTTGCCGAGCGAGCGCCCCCGTCGTTCATCATTGTCAGCGCCCGGCCCTTCGCGTATTTGGCGGCACCCCGGCCAAAGGCCCATGGAGACCAGGTGATGAGAGCCCCGCGCAACCGCGCCGTCCGCAGCGCGGTGATCCGCCACGAACATTTGAGCAAACAAGGCATCCTCGAACGCGCCTTCACTTTCGCGTTTCGCGGCCTGGTCTATGCGCAGATCTGGGAGGATCCCGCCGTCGATCTGGAAGCGCTGGCGGTCACGCCCGATTGCCATATCGTCCAGATCGCCTCGGGCGGGTGCAACGTGCTGAGCTATTTGACCGCCGATCCCAAGGCGATCACCGCGGTCGATCTCAACACCGCGCATATCGCGCTCAACAAGCTCAAGCTGGCGGCGGCGCGCAACTTGCCCGATTACGCGCATTCCCACCGTTTCTTCGGCCGCGCGAACACCAAGGAAAACATCGCCGCCTATCGCAAATACGTGCGCCCGCATCTCGACGAGACGACGCGGCGCTATTGGGAAGGGCGCGATCTGATCGGGCGCCGCCGCATCTCGGGCTTCGCGCGCGGGGTGTACAAGCAGGGGCTGCTCGGCAATTTCATCGGCGCGGCGCATCTGCTCGCGCGGTTGAACGGCATCAACCCCAAGATGATCCTGCGCGCGAGTTCGATCGAGGAGCAGCGCGCGATTTTCGACCGCGAGTTCGCGCCGTTCTTCGACAAGGCGTTCGTCCGCTGGCTGACCGATCAGCCCGCTTCGCTCTTCGGCCTCGGCATTCCGCCCGCGCAATATGAAGCGCTCGCGGGCGACAGCAAGATGGCGGTGGTGCTGCGCGAGCGGCTGGAAAAGCTCGCCTGCGATTTCGATCTGCGCGAAAATTATTTCGCCTGGCAGGCCTTTGGTCGCGGCTATCAGGACGCGCCCGATGCGTCGCTGCCGCCCTATCTCCAGGCGGGCAATTACCAAGCGGTGCGCGACCGGGCGCCGCGCGTCGAAGTGCGCCACGCCAATTTCATCGATTATCTGAAGTCCTGCCCCGATGCCTCGCGCGACCGCTATGTGCTGCTCGACGCGCAGGATTGGATGACCGACGAAATCCTGACGAGCCTGTGGACCGAGATCACCCGCACCGCGAAGCCGGGCGCGCGCGTGCTGTTCCGCACCGCCGGCGCGCCGACGATCCTGCCCGGCCGCGTGCCCGACGCGATTCTCGACCGCTGGGACTATCGCGCCGAGGAATCGCTCGATTACACGCGGCGCGATCGCAGCTCGATCTATGGCGGCGTTCATCTTTACGTGCTGAAGGACTGATGGCGGGCGATCATGCCGGGCATATGGATGCGATCTATCGCAGCCAGCGCCACATCTATGACCTGACGCGCAAATATTATCTGCTTGGGCGCGATCGGCTGATCGCCGAGCTGACGCCCCCGCCGGGCGGCGCGGTGCTGGAGATCGGCTGCGGCACCGGGCGCAATTTGATCGCCGCCGCGCGCCGCTTCCCCAACGCGCGCTATTTCGGGATCGATATTTCGGAAGCGATGCTCGAGACCGCGCGGGCGAGCGTCGCCAAGGCGGGGCTCGCCGATCGCATCCTGCTGGCGCAGGGCGATGCGACGGCGTTCGACGCCGGTGCATTGTTCGGCGTCGAACGCTTCGATCGGATTTTCCAAAGCTATACTTTGTCGATGATCCCCGATTGGCAAGGTGCTTTGCGCGAGGGCGCGGGCAAGCTCGCGCCCGGTGGGCGGCTCGACGTGGTCGATTTCGGCCAGCAGGAGGGGTTGCCGGGGCCGTTCAAGGCGCTGCTCTTCGCCTGGCTCGCCAAGTTCGACGTCACCCCCCGTGCCGATCTGCCGGCGGTGCTCGAACGGGTGGCGGCCGGCGCGGGTCTCACCGCGCGCTTCACCCCGCTTTATCGCGGCTATGCCTGGGCCGGGCGGCTGAGCTGAGCTTGGTCGCGGCGGGCGCGAGTGCTATCGAGGCGCGATGAACAAGCCCGTCAAGCTCGTCCCAACCGAGCCCGACAGCATCGGCTTCTCCGCGGATGAGTTCGCCGCGCTGGTCGCGCGCGGCGCCTTTACCGGCATGGACGTCGCCTTGGTGGAGCGTGAGCCCGTGAAGGCGGGCGGCGGTTTCACCGCCGCCGACTATGAAGCGATGATCGGGCGCGACGTGTTTCGCCCGATGCGCGTCGAGCTCGCCAGGGGGAGATTGGTTCGCGTGGCGCCGGCATATCTTCCCCATGGCCACTTCATCCCGTGCTTGATCATGGCACTTTACGAGGCGATCGGGAAAAGCGCGCCGCTGCTCTGCGACGTCATCACGCTGCTCACCGACGATACGGTGCTCTCCCCTGACCTCGTGCTCGCGACCAGTCGCGACCTTCCCGAGAAGGGGCTACCCGCCGCGCTGGTCGCGCTGGCGATCGAAGTTTCGCACACCACGCTCAAACGCGACCTAGGGTGGAAAGCCCGGGACTATGCGGCGGCGGGCATCCCCCATTATTGGGTGGTCGATATCTTGGCGAAGACCACGCATGTCTTCGCCGAGCCGAGCAGCGACGGCTATCGTCGGCACGACCGCGTCCGCTTCGCCGATCCCCTCGCCATCCCCGGCCACGAAGCGACCATCACCCTCGCATGAGCCCGCCGCGCCTGCCCCGTTGGCTCGGCCTAGCCGGGCTGCTCCCGCAACTCGCCGCGCTCGCCGTGTTGCTGAGCGGCGATACGGCGCATCATTTCCAGGCGCTGACGCTCGGCTATGCCTATGCCGCGCTGATCCTGTCGTTCCTCGGCGGGCTGTGGTGGGGCCTCGCCGCGCGCGCCGAGGCGCCGCCGGCGTGGCTGTGGGTGGCGGCGGTGGTGCCCTCGCTCGTCGCGCTGGCGAGCGCCATTCCCTGGTCGGAGGGCAAGGCCTGGCCCGGCCCTTCGCTGGTGGTGCTCGGGCTCGCGCTGATCGCCGCGCTCGCGGTCGATTGGCGGCTCGCGCGCGGCGGGCTCGCGCCGCCTTGGTGGCTCAGCCTGCGCGTGCCTTTATCGCTCGGATTGGGGCTCTCGACGCTCGCGATCGCCGCGCTCGCTTGATTGGCTCTTCACAGCCGCCCGGGATTTCATAGACTTATCGAGAATGGACGAACGGGGGCGATGATGAAGCGTTGGTGGGGTTTGGCGGCGCTGCTGCTCGGGCTCGCGGCCCCGGCGCGCGCGGAATGGCTCGAGGCGAGCAACGCCCATTTCGTCATCTATGGCGATTTGCCGCGCGCGCGGATGCAGCAATTCGCCGAGCAGCTCGAACGGTTCGACGCGGCGCTGCGGCGGCTGTTGACCTTGTCCGATAGCGATGGCGCGCCGGCCAATCGCGTCGTTATCTATGTCGTGCGCGATCAAGGCGATGTGGTGAAGCTTTACGGCCGCGGCGGCGGCACCGTCGCGGGTTTTTACATCGGCCGGGTCGAGGGGCCGATCGCGGTCACGCCGCGGTCGACCGATGACGACGACCAATATTTCACCGCGCAGCTCGTGCTGTTCCATGAATATACCCACCACGCGATCCTGAGCAGCAGCAGCGCTTTTTATCCGAGTTGGGTGGGCGAGGGGCTCGCCGAATTCTTCTCGGTGGTGCGGTTCCGTCCCGATGGCGCGGTGATCACCGGTGCGCCCAATGTCGCGCGCGGCTATTCGATCATGACCGCGAACCCGATGAGCGTGAGCGAGTTGATCGCGACCGACACGCGCAAGCTCGATCCCGAGGCGCTCGAGCAAAAATATGCGCGCGGCTGGCTGTTGATCCATTATCTGCTGCTCGGCGGCAAGCGCGCCGGCCAATATGACGCCTTCATCGCGCAAGTGAACAAGGGCGTGCCGATGGCGGACGCCGCCAAGGCGGTGTTCGGCGATTTGCGCCAGCTCAACCGCGAGCTCGACTCGTATCGCGAAAGCAAGCTGCGCGCCTATGTGATCGGCGCCGCCGCGCTCAAGCCGCTGCCGGTCGCGTTGCGCGCGCTCGATCCGGGCGAAGCGGCGATGATGCCGCTGCGCATCCGTTCGACGGTGGGGGTGAATGATGTTCAGGCCAAGGCGCTGATCGCCCCGGCGCGCGCGGTCGCCGCGCGTTTCCCCGAGCATCGCTGGGTGCAGCGCGTGCTCGCCGAAATGGAGTTCGACGCAGGCAATCTCGCCGAAGCCGATGCCGCGTGCGACCGCGTGCTCGCCGCCGATCCCAACAATGTCGATGCGCTCATCTACAAGGGCCGGATCGAGGCGCGCCGCGCGGCGGCGGTGAAGGACGACGCGGCGGCGCGGACCGCGCATTGGAAGGCGGCGCGGCGCTGGTATGTGAAGGCCAATCGCGCCGATCCGCGCTATGCCTATCCCTTCGTGCTGTTCTACGAAACCTTCGCGGCGCTCGGCGAAACGCCTAGCGCGAGCGCGATCAAGGGGCTCGAGGAAGCGGTGGGGCTGGTGCCCCAGGCGGACGGCGTGCGGGTGATGCTGGCGATGGAAAAGCTGCGCACCGGGGATTTGAAAGCGATGCGCGCGGCGCTCGCCCCGGTCTCCGCCGATCCGCATGGCGGCGCGAACAACCCCGCCGCCAAGCTGATCGCGCTGATCGATTCGGGCGCCGATGTCGAGGCGGTGCGCAAGGCGGCCGAGGCGATCGGGTCGGGCGATAAGGCCGGAAGCTAACCCGCCCGGCGCCTCATGCCGCCAGCTTGAGCGACAGCCGGTCCCAAATCTCGACCAGCGCCTGGGTCAGTTCGCGCATCATCGCTTCATCGTGCGCGGGGCCCGGCGTGAAGCGCAGCCGCTCGGTGCCGCGCGGCACGGTCGGGAAATTGATCGGCTGCACGTACACGCCATATTCGGCGAGCAGCACGTCGCTGATCCGCTTCGCCTTCACCGGATCGCCCACCATCAGCGGCACGATATGCGTGGTCGAGTCCATCACCGGCAGCCCCGCCGCGCGGAACAGCGCCTTGAGCGTGGCGGCGGCCGCCTGCTGCCCCTCGCGCTCGACGCTCGACGCTTTCAGGTGGCGCACGCTCGCGAGCGCGCCCGCGACCAGCACCGGGGCGAGCGACGTCGTGAAGATGAACCCCGGCGCGTAGGAGCGGATCACGTCGATGATCACGCGATCGGCGGCGATATAGCCGCCCATCACCCCGAACGCCTTGCCCAGCGTCCCTTCGATGATCGTCAGCCGATGCGCCACCGCGTCGCGGTCCGAAATACCGCCGCCGCGCGCGCCGTACATGCCGACCGCATGAACCTCGTCGAGATAGGTCAGCGCGTTGAACCGGTCCGCCAGGTCGCAAATCGCGGCGATCGGCGCGACATCGCCTTCCATCGAATAGACGCTTTCGAAGGCGATCAGCTTGGGCGCGGCGGGGTCTGCCTCGGCGAGCAGGCTTTCGAGATGCGCGAGATCATTGTGACGGAAGATGCGCTTCTCGCAGCCCGAATTGCGAATACCCGCGATCATCGAGGCGTGGTTGAGCTCGTCCGAGAAGATCACCAGCCCGGGCAGGATCTTGCCGAGCGTGCCGAGCGTCGCCTCGTTGGAGACATAGCCGCTAGTGAAGAGCAGCGCCGCTTCCTTGCCGTGGAGATCGGCGAGTTCGGCCTCGAGATCGACGTGATAATGGGTGTTGCCGCCGATGTTGCGCGTGCCGCCCGAGCCGGCGCCGACGTCGTGCAGCGCTTCCTCCATCGCCGCGATCACTTTCGGGTGTTGGCCCATCGCGAGATAATCGTTCGAGCACCACACCGTGATCGGCTTGGGGCCGTTATGCCCCGCGAAGCAGCGCGCATTGGGAAAGGCGCCCTTGTTGCGCAGAATGTCGATGAAGACGCGGTAACGGCCCTCGGCGTGGAGGCGATCGATCGCCTGGGCGAAGGCGCGGCCATAATCGGGGCCCGAAGCGCTTGAGTCCATGGCGCCCCATAGCGCCGCTTGGGCTCGTGGAAAAGCACGCGCGAACGAAGGTCGGCGCTGGGCATAAGGGGGGCGGAGAGGGGCTGCCTCCCCGCCCGGCACCGTTAGAAGAAAAAGCCGCGATAGACGTCGAGCACCACGCCGCGGCGCGTGTCGATCAGCAGCACATCGTCATAATGGCGGACCCAGCGCTGCCAGGCGCGCGCGGGGGGCAGGTGATAGCGCCAGGGATCGGCGATGAAATAACGCTGGCCCCAATAAGCCGGCGCGATCCGGACGCCCGGACGAAAGGCCTGATAGCGGAAGGGCGCGTTCCACCGCCCACGCGCGTAAATGTCGCGGTGGTCGCGGCGCCAGTCGCGCCAATCGTCGCGGCCATAAGCGCGGCCGCGGAAATCCTCGCGCAGTTCCTGGCGCGCGTCGCGCACGTCGCGGCGTTCTTCCTGGATGCGGTAAGGATTGCCCGAGCGATAAGCGCGGTCGAGTTCGCGCTGTTCCTGCCGCAGGTCGCGCTGGTCGGCACGGATTTCCCCCCGCGACTGCGCGCTCGCCGCCGCCGGCACCAGCGCGGCGGCGATCAGTCCCAAGGTCAATAGCTTGCGCATCTTGCGTCTCCCTTGCTGGGGCGGCGATGGGTGCCGCCCGATGATCCGGGAGTAGCAGGGCCTGACTGAACCGGCAGCGAACCGCACGGTCAGCGAGACGACAGGGTTGTAACCAACTGTAACCTCGGCTCAGGGCCCGGTGCGGCCGCCGCCGCCCTGCGGACCGCCACCGATCGGCGCGCCCACCGCGCCGATGTTGCCGAACAAATCGCGGAAGAAGCTGCGCTGCCGGCCGAGCGTCGGGGTCGTCTTGCGGAAGGGCGTGATCTTGGCGACCTGCTCGATCCCGGTGCGGTCGATCGAGCGCACCACGCCCTTCTCGTCGAAGCGGATGCGCAGCACCGTCTCGGCCACCGGCTTGGGGTGATTATAGGCGAAATAGCGTGTGTCGCGCGAGACATAATACCAGATCGGGTCGCCGAACTGGCTCGCGAACGTGGGTTGGCCCAGCACGCGCGCGACCGAATTGCGATTGTCGATCCCCGCCTGCACCGAGTTCACCAAATCGGGGTTGAGCACATAGCCTTGGTGCCCGCGCAGCCGCGTGCACCCGCCGCCGAGCAGCGCGACGCCCGCGAGCAGCACCACCAGCCGCGCCCGCGGCCCCGAAATCACGCCCATTCGAACTTCCTTTCGCGCCCCCGATTGCATCGGGCACGTCGAGGCTCAATATGCGGCCTTGGATGGAGGGGCAAGGGAGCGCGATGAAGGCTTTTCTGGCACGATTTCTAGGCACCAGCCCCGCGCCGCTGCCCGCCGAGGGGCTTTACGCGGCGGTCGTCGCCGAAGGGCGCCAGCCGCATTGGTATCGCCACGGCGGGGTCGAGGACAGTGTGACCGGCCGGTTCAACATGATCGCGACCGTGCTGAGCTTCGTCCTGCTGCGGCTCGAACGCGAGCCCGGCGCGATGGCAACCGGAGTCGCGCTCACCGAGCGTTTCATCGACGATATGGAAGGCCAGCTCCGCCAAGACGGCGTGGGCGACACCGGCGTCGCCGCCAAAATGGGCAAGCTCGTCAGCCTGCTCGGCGGGCGGCTGGGGGCGTTTCGAGACAGTTTCGGCACCACCGAATTCGAAGCGGCGCTGGTCCGCAATCTCTATGCCGGCGCGCATCCGGCGCGCCCCGCGCTCGCGCATAGCGTCGCCAAGCTCGAGGAATTCGCCGCGCGCCTCGCCGCCGCGCCGCTCGACGCGATCGAGGCGGGGCGGTGGTGACGCCCGAATTCGCGCGCCCCGAGCGGATCGACACGATCGGCGAGCGCGCGCGCACGGTCGAGATCGCGGCGACGGCGGAGGAGCGCGCCGCGCTCGCGACGCGCTTCGGCTTGATCGCGCTCGAGGCGCTCGGCGCCGCGTTCGAGCTGCGGCGGACGGCGGCGGGGATCGAGGCGCGCGGGCGGGTGCGCGGCCGGGTGGTGCAGGCCTGTGTCGTCACCGGCGATCCGGTGGCGGCGGCGATCGACGAGCCGGTCGCGCTGCGCTTCGTGCCCGAGGGTGATGAGGCGCCGCCCGAGGAGATCGAGATCGAAGCCGAGGCGCTCGACACGATCGGCTATCGCGGCGGCGCGATCGATCTGGGCGAGACGGCGGCGGAGACGCTCGCGCTCGCGCTCGATCCCTTTCCGCGCAGCCCCGGCGCGGCGCAAGCGCTGCGCGAGGCGGGGGTTTTGAGCGAGGAAGAGGCGGCGGCGGCGCGCAATCCCTTCGCCGCGCTCAAGGACAAAATGGGCACGGTACGCCCGTGAACCGATTGGCGGCTTGCCAGCCGCGCGCAATCGACTAGGCCAAGCCCATGGCGGCGACGATCAGATGCGATCTGGCGATAGTCGGCGGCGGCCTCGCCGGCGGCTTGATCGCGCTCGCGCTCAAGAAAAAGCGGCCCGATATCGATCTGCGGCTGATCGAGGCGGGGCCGTCGATCGGCGGCAACCATCTCTGGTCGTTCTTCGCGAGCGACATCGCCGAGCGCGATCGCTGGATCATCGCGCCGCTCGTCTGTCATGGCTGGACGCGTTACGACATCAAATTCCCGGCCTATGATCGCAGCTTCGACACGGCTTATTATTCGATCGAAAGCAGCCGGCTCGACGCGCTGGTGCGCCAGGCCTTGCCGCCGCATGCGCTGCTGCTCGGCGAGCGCGTGCTCGGCGTCAGCCCGCGCGCGGTGGTGCTGGGCAATGGCGACCGGATCGAAGCGGGCGGGGTGATCGACGCGCGCGGCGCCGCCGATCTCTCGAAGCTCGAGCTCGGCTGGCAGAAATTCGTCGGCCGCGACTATGCGCTCGCCGAGCCGCACGGGGTCGAACGCCCGATCGTGATGGACGCGACCGTAGCGCAGCTCGACGGCTATCGCTTCGTCTACGTCCTCCCTTTCTCGCCGACGCGGCTGTTCGTCGAGGATACTTATTACAGCGACACCCCCGATCTCCACCGCCCCGGCCCCGGCGGCAATCACGACCCGATCATCGAGCGGCTGAACGATTATCTGCGCGCGGGCGGTTGGATCCCCGAGCGCGTGGTGCGCGAGGAGCAAGGCGCGCTGCCGGTCGCGCTCGGCGGCGATTTCGAGGGCTATTGGAAGAGCGGCGGCGCCAAGCTCCCCAAGGCCGGGATGCGCGCCGGGCTGTTTCACCCGACCACCGGCTATTCGCTGCCCGACGCGGTGCGCACCGCGAGCCTGATCGCGCGCGCGAGCGATTTGTCGGCGCAAGGGCTGCACGATCTGCTCCACGGCTTCGCCAGCACCACCTGGGGCAGGCGCGGCTTCTACCGGCTGCTCGACCGGATGCTCTACCGCGCCGCCGAGCCCGAGGAGCGCTGGCGCGTGCTGCAACATTTCTATCGCCTCAGCCCGGCGCTCGTCGGGCGCTTTTATGCAGGACAGACCACGATGTTCGACCAAGCGCGCATTTTGATGGGCAAACCCCCGGTGAAATTGTCGGCGGCGGCGAGGGCGCTGCGATGAAGCGCGCGGGCGTCATCGGCGCCGGGTTCGGCGGGCTCGCGCTCGCGATCCGGCTGCAATCGGCGGGCATCGAAACCACGCTGATCGAAGCGCGCGACAAGCCCGGCGGGCGTGCTTATGTGTGGGAGAAGGACGGTTTCGTCTTCGATGCCGGCCCCACCGTCATCACCGATCCCAATTGCCTGCGCGAACTCTGGGCCTTGTCCGGCCGCGACATGGACGAGGACGTGACGCTGAAGCCGGTGATGCCCTTTTACCGGCTCAACTGGCCCGACGGCACCAATTTCGATTATTCGAACGACGAGCCCCAGCTCGCCGCCGAGATCGCCAAGCTCGATCCGGCCGACGTCGACGGCTATCGCCGCTTCCTGGAATATTCGGCCGGGGTGTATCGCGAGGGCTATGAAAAGCTCGGCCATGTCGCCTTTCTCGACTTCGCCTCGATGATCAAGGCGGCGCCCGCTCTCGCCAAATATCAGGCGTGGCGCAGCGTCTATTCGATCGTCGCGAGCTTCGTGAAGAACGAGAAACTGCGCGAGGCCTTGTCGTTCCACACCTTGCTCGTCGGCGGCAATCCGATGACGACGAGCGCGATCTATGCGCTGATCCACAAGCTGGAAAAGGACGGCGGCGTCTGGTTCGCGATGGGCGGCACCAACCAGCTCGTCGCCGGGATGGTCAAGCATTTCGAGCGGCTGGGGGGCGTGGTGCGGCTGGGCGATCCGGTCGCGAGTATCGACACGCTCGGCGACCGCGCGACCGGGATCACGACCGCGAGCGGCTGGCATCTCGATTGCGACATGGTGGCGAGCAACGCCGACATCATGCACAGCTATCGCGACCTGCTCAAAGGCTCGCGCAGCGCGCAGCGGACGCGCTCGGCGCTCGAGCGCAAGAGCTACAGCCCCTCGCTGTTCGTCGTCCATTTCGGGGTGAAGGGGACGTGGCCGGGCATTCCGCACCACATGATCCTGTTCGGCCCGCGCTATAAGGGGCTGCTCGACGATATTTACCGCCACGGCGTGCTGGCGGAGGATTTCTCGCTTTACCTCCACCACCCGACCGTCACCGATCCGTCGATGGCGCCCGAGGGACATTCGACCTTTTACGCGCTGGCGCCGGTGCCGCATCAGGGCAAATTCCCGGTCGATTGGCGGGAAGTGGGGCCGATCCTGGAAAAGCGCATCTTGGACGAGGTCGGGCGGCGGCTGATCCCCGATATTCACGAGCGGATCGTGACCAAATTCCATTATACGCCGAGCGATTTCGCCGCCGATTTGAACGCGCATCTGGGCAGCGCCTTCAGCCTGGAGCCGGTGCTGCTGCAATCGGCCTATTTCCGCGCGCACAACCGCGACGATCATATCCCGAACCTGTTCTTCGTGGGCGCGGGCACGCATCCGGGCGCGGGGATTCCGGGGGTGGTCGGCAGCGCCAAGGCGACCGCTAGGTTGATGGTGGAAGCGGCGCGGTGAACCCGATCCTCCCCAAGCTTTGCTTGGGGAGGGGGACCAAGGCGCGGAGCGGCTTGGTGGAGGGGCCTTCAGGCGGTTGACTTCCGCCCCGCCCCTCCACCATTCGCTTCCGCGAATGGTCCCCCTCCCCAGCCAAGCTGGGGAGGATCGCTCGAGGAACTCATGAACCGTCTCGCCGTTTATTGCGGTTCGGCCACCCCGGCCGATCCCATCTATATCGAAAGCGCGCGCCATGTCGGGCGGACCTTCGCCGAGCGGGGGATCGGGCTGGTTTATGGCGGTGGGCGATTGGGGCTGATGGGCGCGGTGGCGGACGCGGCGCTCGCCGCCGGGGGCGAGGTGATCGGCATCATCCCCCAAGCGCTGGTCGACGCCGAGGTCGCGCACCAGGGGCTGACCGAGCTCCATGTTTGCCGCACGATGCACGAGCGCAAACAGGCGTTCACCGATCTTTCGGACGGGTTCGTCACCCTGCCGGGCGGCACCGGTACGATGGACGAGCTGTGGGAAGCGCTCAGCTGGGCGCAGCTCGGCTATCACGCCAAGCCGGTGGGGCTGCTCAACGTCGGCGGCTATTATGACGGGCTGATCTCGTTCAACGCCAAGATGATCGAGGTCGGCTTCATCCGGGCGCATCATGCGAACCTCTTGATCGTCGCCGAAACGATCGGTGCATTGCTCGACAAAATGGCGACCGCCGAGCCGGTGCGGACGATTTCGCAGATCGGCGCGGCCGACCTGTGACGCGCGCCGACTTGGTCGCGGCGGCGCGCGCCTCGATCGCGCGCGGCTCGAAGAGTTTCGCCGCCGCGAGCCATTTGTTCGCGCCGCAAATGCGCGAGCGCGCCTGGCTGCTCTATGCCTGGTGCCGCGCGTGCGACGATATCGCCGACGGCCAGGATCACGGCCATGGCATGACCCGCGTCGCCGACGCGCCCGCGCGGCTCGCTCGGCTGACCGCGCTCACCGAAGCCGCGCTCGCGGGCGAGGCGACCGGCGACATGCCGTTCGAGGCGTTGCGCGTCGTCGCCGCCGAGACCGGGCTGCCGGCGGGGTTCGCGCGGCATCATCTGGCGGGCTTCGCGCGCGACGCGGCCGATTGGCGCCCAGCGAGCGAGGGTGATCTGCTCGATTATTGCTATCAAGTGGCGGGCGTGGTCGGCTGCATGATGGCGGTGGTGATGGGGGTGCGCCCCGATGACGCGGCGACGCTCGACCGCGCGTGCGAGCTCGGCCTCGCTTTCCAGCTCGCCAATATCGCGCGCGACGTGGCCGAGGATGCGAGCGTGGGGCGTTGCTATCTGCCCGGCGACTGGCTGGCGGCAGCGGGGATCGATCGCGCGGCGCCGCTCGCCGATCCGGCGCGGCTGGTGCCCTTGGTCCGCCGCCTGACCGACCGCGCCGCGACCTTCGAGGCGCGCGCGCGCCACGGCACCCCGGCGCTAGCGTTCCGCGCCGCATGGGCGGTGCTCGCGGCGGCGCGGATTTATGGCGACATCGGGCGCAAGGTCGCGGCCCGGGGGGAGGCGGCGCTCGCCGAGCGGGTACGGACGACGCGCGCCGAGAAGCTGGCGGCGATCGCAGGCGCCTGGCGCGAGGCGCGCGCGCGCGCGCGGCTCTATCCGCCGTTGGAGGGGCCGCCGCTTTGGGTTAGGCCCGAATTTTAGAGCCTCGACCATGAAAGTCGAACCGTTCGCCCTGAGCCTGTCGAAGGGCGGCACTTTCTTGCAACCGTCGAAGAAGAAAACGGTGCTTCGACAAGCTCAGCACGAACGGGTGCGTGGGGTGCTCGTTTTAGCGCATGTGGCGGCGGCAAGCGCGCGATCTCACCCCGCCGCGCGCCAGCGCCAGCGCAGAGTCCCCGACGCCACCGGCACCAGCCCCGCGAGCCAATAGCCGATGAGCGGCGCGATCACCGCCCCCGCGCGCATCCACAAGGGGTGGGGGATGGTGAATACGTTCACCAACCCGCCCAAAATCACCAGCGCGACCACCGCTAGCCCCAGCCAGCCCGGCCCCGCGATCCAGCGCACCGCGAGCGCGCCGACGAAGCTGCCGAGTCCCCAGCCGAACACCACCAGCGCCTTGGCGGCGAAGGGCAGCTCGTCCATCACAGCACCTTGGTCGACGCTGTCCATCGCCATGAAATTGCCTGGAATGGGAAAGAGTTGCGCCGAAAGCAGCTCGATCCCCATGATCGCCGCCATCGCCAGCACCAGCCCGACGGCCACCGCCAAACCCTGCTTGATCATCCCCGTCTCCCTCGACGCGGACGATAGCATTTTCAGGGCGCGCGGTCAGCCGCCGCGACGCTCGGTTCGCCGCATTCGCCGTGGCTCGGCATCGGCCATCCGCACCCCGGTCTCGCGGCAGGTCGCGCTGATCACCGGATAATCGAGCGCGACGTTGCGCTGGAGCGCGCCCGGCATCGCCGCCTGGCACGCCGCGATCGAGGCGAAGCGCGCCGGCTCGACGCGCAATTCGGCGCAAGCGCTGCCATCGTCACCGCAGCCCATGATCGCCATCACATAGAAAAATGGGTCCATTCGAGGTCTCCGTGCGCCTCCAGTCAACGCGCCTCGCGCGCCAAATGTTGCGAGTGCTTTCGGCGGACGCGCGCACGCCCTAGATAGGAAGGTGATGCCCCCCGAGACCCCGTCCACCGCCGAGCCGCCGCTGTTCCCGACGCTCGCGCGCTTCTTGCCCTATTTGTGGCCGCGCGACCGGGCCGATCTGCGGCTGCGGATCGTCGCCGCGCTGCTGCTCGTGGTCGCCTCGAAGCTGGTGCAAGTCTATGGCGCGCCCTTCGCGCTGGCGGGCGTGGTCGATGGCATGGCGGCGGGCAATCGCGGCGCGTTGGTGATGATCGCCGCGCTCGCGGTCGGCTATGCGGCGGCGCGCTTCGGCAGCGTGTTGTTCGACAATTTGCGCAACGCGGTGTTCGAGCGGGTGGGCCAGGAAGCGACCCGCGCGCTGGCGGTGAACGTGTTCCGCCACCTCCACCAACTGTCGCTGCGCTTCCACCTCGAACGCCGCACCGGGGCGGTGACCAAGGTGGTCGAGCGCGGCACCAAGAGCATCGATACGATGCTCTATTTCCTGTTGTTCAACATCGCGCCGACCGTGCTCGAACTCGCGCTGGTCTTGCAGATTTTCGGCAGCCGCTTCGGCGCCTGGCTGGTGATCGCGACGCTGGTGATGGTCGCGGCCTATATCTGGTTCACCCGCGTCGTCACCGATTGGCGCAACGCCTTGCGCGCGCAGCTCAACGATCTCGATACCGGCGCGGTCGCGCACGCGGTCGATTCGCTGCTCAACTTCGAGACGGTCAAATATTTCAACGCCGAGAAGCGCGAGGCGGCGCGCTACGACAAGGCGATGGCGGCCTATGCGCGCGCGGCGGTGAAGAACGAAAGCTCGCTCGCCTGGCTCAACATCGGGCAGAGCTTCATCACCAACGCGATGATGGCGATTGGGCTGGGGATCGTGATTTGGGGCTGGGCGGGCGGCCGGTTCGACGCGGGGAGCGTGGTGCTCGTCTCGACGCTCCTCGCGCAATTGTTCCGCCCGCTCGATCTGCTCGGCATGGTCTATCGCACCGTGCGCCAGGGCGTGGTCGACATGGCGGCGATGTTCGAGTTGATCGACGCCCCCGCCGAAATCCGCGACGCCCCCGGCGCGCCGCCGCTGGTGGTGCGCGCGGGGCACGTCCGCTTCGAGGGCGTGCATTTCGCTTATGATCCGGCGCGGCCGATCTTGAAGGGCATCGATCTCGACGTGCCCGCCGGGCATACGCTCGCGGTGGTGGGGCCATCGGGGGCGGGCAAATCGACGCTCGCGCGGTTGCTCTTCCGCTTCTACGAGGTGAGCGCGGGGCGGATCACGATCGATGGGCAGGATATCGCCCAGGTGCAGCAGGAAACGCTGCGCGCCGCGATCGGGATCGTGCCGCAGGACACGGTGCTGTTCAACGACACGATCGGCTACAACATCGGCTATGGCCGCGAGGGCGCCGCGATGGCCGAGATCGCCGAGGCGGCGCGCGGGGCGGCGATCGCCGATTTCATCGCCCGCCAGCCCGGCGGCTATGAGGCGCGCGTGGGCGAACGCGGCCTGAAGCTTTCGGGCGGCGAGAAGCAGCGCGTCGCGATCGCGCGCACGTTGCTCAAGAACCCGCCGATCCTGGTGCTCGACGAGGCGACGAGCGCGCTCGACAGCCGCACCGAGGCCGATATCCAGGCGACGCTCGAGGCGATCAGCGCGCGGCGCACGACGATCGTGATCGCGCACCGCCTCTCCACCGTGGTCGACGCCGACGAGATCGTCGTGCTCGACGATGGGCGGGTGCGCGAGCGCGGCAGCCATGCCCAGCTGCTGCGGCAGGGCGGGCTCTATGCCGAGATGTGGAACCGCCAGGCGCAGGAACGCGCCGACGAGGCACTGGCCGCCGAGTAACGACCGCGATCGTTACGGCCGCTATTGCTGCAGATTAACCTGAACGGCGGCTGTCGTCGTCGTTCATCTAAGATTTACAACCGACGAGCCGTTTTTTCTTGCGATGAGCCGAAGAACAAAGCGCCGCGCCGCGCGGTTCTTTACCCGTCACTCCCGATGAATGGCGTGGCTCATCTCACAGGAGACTCATGATGCGTAAGCAACTTCTCATCGCCCTGGCCGCCGCGGGCCTGTTGGGCGGCACCGCCGTCGCGCAGACGACCGGCAGCACGGGCAGCACCGGCAGCACGGGCACGACCGGTCAGACCGGCGCGAGCACGGGCAGCGCGAGCGGCGATTCGATGATGCAGCAGGATGGTCAGCAGCCCAGCCGCGGCAAGACGAAGCGTCAGCGCGGCAGCAGCTCGAGCACGACGGATTCGGGCGGCACCTATAATGATCGCGGCACGTCGACCGGCACTTCGACCGGTACGACCGGCACGACCGGCACCAGCGACCAGGGCGCGTCGTCGACCGCGCCCGACGCCAATGGCTCGATGAGCCCCGGCACCTCGACCGGCTCGACGGGTACCTCGACCGGCACTTCGACCGGCACGATGTCGCCGGGCACGTCGACGCCGCCGAGCGGCACGCCCACGCCGCGCTAACCTTGTCGCGAACTTTGGGGGGAGCTTGCCTCCCCCCAAGGCTTGGTGTTCGGGTGATGCTCCCGATGCGAGCACCGCTTCACGGCACCAGCCAGCGCGCCTCAAGCGTCTCGTCCACCCAATCGAAGCGCGCGCGGCGATGGCCTTCGGCGCTCAGCCACAGCCAATCGAGGCTGTGATATTGGACGATCAGCACCGCGAAATTCTCATGCGCGCCGGGGGTGAGTTCGGGCGCGGGTGGCGGGGTTTCGACGACCGTGCCCGGCGCGGGGCTGATCGCATAGCAAGCGCGCGCCTGGCGGCTGCTCGCCAGCCACGCCGCGCGCGAATCGTCCCCCGTCAGCACCGTCGCGCGCCCCGCCAGCCGCAGCTGCAGCTTGGCACGCGGATCATAGCCATGGAGCATCACGCGCGGATCGGCGGTGAGTTCGGCGATCTTGGCGCTGCGCCGATCGGTGTGGAGCCGCAGCCGCCGCGCGCGCGCATCGACTCCGCGCAGCACCAACGTGCGGACGTCGGGCGCGCCATCGGTGGCGATGCTCGCGAGTTGGAGCGTGCGCCACGGGCTGTGGCGATCGACCACCGCGCGGCGCAACAGACGTTCGGCCTCGGCGAGCGCGGCGCCGAGATCATCGGTGAAAGCGGGGCGCGGCGGCCCGCTCAACGCGCCTCGGCGAGCAATTTAGCCGTTTCGGCGCTCGTCCAATCGCGCTCGCCCGAAGTGCGCCACACCTCATTGCCTTTGCTGTCGTAAAGGATCGTCGTCGGCAGATTGACCCCCATGCCGCCGCTGATCTTCGCTTGATCGTCGTAAAGCAAGGGCAGGTTCTTGATGCCCTTCTGTTCGAGGAAGGGTTTCACCTTGGCGAGCCCCTCCAGATCCTGGCTCACCGCGATCACGCGCAGGCCCCCCGGCGCCTTGCCCGCGAGCGTATCGAGCTGGGGGAGTTCTTTCACGCACGGCGCGCACCAGGTCGCCCATAGGTTGAGCAGCATCGGCCGGCCGATGAAATTGCTGAGCGGCACATAAGCGCCCTTCGCGTCCTGCGCGGCATAGGTCGGCAGGCCCTGGCCCTTGTGGCTGCGATCGATCGCGCCGGCGGGCAGCTTGGCGGCGGGCTTGGCGCCGGCGGGCATTTCCGCCGAATTGGTGATCGTCACCTCGGGTGCTTGTGGCTCCGCCTCGGATTGCCTATCGCACGCGGCCAGCACCACCAGCGGGAGAAGAAAGATCAAGCGCGACACGCAAAGCTCCAACGCGATGTGGGGCGGGCGCTTCGCCGAAGGACCCGCCGCGGTGATGCGCGAGATAAACGCCTCGATCCCCTTCGACAAGCGACTGTGGCGGCAGGACCTGCGCGCGAGCCGGGCGCACGCCGCGATGCTCGCCGGCCAGGGGATCATCGCCGCCGCGGATGCCGCCGCGATCGACGCGGGGCTGGCGGCGGTCGGCGCCGAGTATGAAGCCCAGGGCGTGCCCGACGATCTGGCGCTCGAAGACATTCACATGCTCACCGAAGCGCGGCTCGCCGATCGGATCGGGCCGGCGGCGGGGCGGCTCCACACCGCGCGCTCGCGCAACGATCAGGTCGCGACCGATTTCCGGCTATGGGTGCGCGACGCGATCGACGATGTGGATGCCGCGCTCGGCGCGCTGCAGGACGCGCTGATCGCGCGCGCCGAGGACCATGCCGAAAGCGTGATGCCCGGCTTCACCCATTTGCAAAGCGCCCAGCCCGTCACGCTCGGCCACCATCTGATGGCCTATCACGAGATGATCGCGCGCGACCGCAGCCGCTTCGCCGATGCGCGCGCGCGGGGCAATGCGTGCCCGCTGGGCGCGGCCGCGCTCGCCGGCACGGGTTTTCCGATCGATCGCCATGCGACCGCCGCCGCGCTCGGCTTCGACGGCCCGACGCGCAATTCGCTCGATTCGGTGTCGGACCGCGATTTCGCGCTCGATTATCTGATGGCGGCGACGCAGTGTTCGCTGCACCTCTCGCGGCTGGCCGAGGAGTTCATCAACTGGGCGTCGCAGCCCTTCGGCTTCGTGGCGCTCTCCGATCAATGGTCGACCGGCAGCTCGATCATGCCGCAAAAGCGCAATCCGGACGCGGCCGAACTGGTGCGCGGGCATAGCGGGCGCATCGCCGGGTGCATGATGGCGCTGGTGATGACGATGAAGGGCCTGCCGCTCGCTTATTCCAAGGACATGCAGGACGATAAGCCGCCGGTGTTCGAGGCGCACGAGCTTTTGGGCCTCTCGATCGCGGCGATGACCGGGATGGTCGAAAGCGTCACCTTCCGCACCGATCGGATGCGCGCGCTCGCCGAAAGCGGCTATGCGACCGCGACCGACCTCGCCGATTGGCTGGTGCGCGAGGCCGGGCTGCCCTTCCGCGAGGCGCATCACGTCACGGGCCGCGCCGTGAAACGCGCCGAGGAACTGGGCGTGCGGCTCGATCAGCTCGATTTGGCGATGCTTCAAGCCATTGACTCGCGGATCGACGACCGCGTCTATGCGGTGCTGAGCGTCGACGCCTCGGTCGCGAGCCGCACCAGTTTCGGTGGCACCGCGCCCGCGCGGGTGCGCGAGGCGATCGCGGCGGCCAAGGCGGCGCGCCGCGCGGAGGCGGGAGAGAGATGATGAAACGCATCGCGCTGATCGCGCTCGCGCTCGCGCTCGCCGGCTGCGGCACCAACAACGGCGTACGCCCGCAAGAGGGCAAGGCACTGCCCGTCGCGCCCTATGGCGCCGCCGCGCAGCCGACCCCGGCCGAACTCCTCACCCCCTCGCCGCAAGCGCGCCCGCAGCGCTCGAACGAATTGCTCAAGACGAGCGAGGCGCGGCGGCAGGACGAATTCGATCTGCCGCCCAACTGATGACGCCGAATTGATGACGCTCGCCTTCCCCAACGCCATCCCCTGCCGCGTTTCTATCCCAGCGAGGGCAGGGGAAGGATGGGCGCCGAGCAGCCGGCCTTAGGACTCCTATCGTGGATCACTTCACTTATCGCGACGGCGCGCTGTGGTGCGAGCAAGTCCCCCTCGCGCGCATCGCCGAAGAGGTCGGCACACCCGTCTATGTCTATTCGACCGCCACGCTCGAGCGCCATGCCGAGGTGTTCCGCGCCGGGCTGAGCGCGGTGCCGGGCGCGCATCTGGCGTTCGCGGTTAAGGCCAACCCCAATCTCGCGGTGCTGCGCGTGCTGGCGAAGGCGGGCTATGGCGCCGATATCGTCTCGGGCGGCGAACTCGCGCGCGCGCTCGCGGCGGGGATGAAGCCCGAGGACATCGTCTTCTCGGGCGTCGGCAAGCGGTTCGACGAGCTGGAGGCGGGGCTCGCCGCCGGCATCGGCCAGTTCAATATCGAGCTGGAGGAAGAAGGCGCGGTGCTCGCCGAGCTCGCCGCCGCGCGCGGGCAGGTGGCGCAGGCGGTGCTGCGCGTGAACCCCGATATCGACGCCCGCACCCACGCCAAGATCTCGACCGGCAAGGCCGAGAATAAATTCGGCGTGCCGATCGATCAGGCGAGCGCGATCTTCGCGCGGCTCGCCGGGCGGCCGGGGCTCAATTTGCGCGGGGTGGCGATCCATATCGGCAGCCAGTTGCAGACGCTGGAGCCGCTCGAGGCGGCATACGCCCGCATCGGCGCGCTCGTCGCCGAGCTGCGCGGCGAGGGGCATGCGGTCACCCATGTCGATCTGGGCGGCGGGCTCGGCGTCCCCTATCGCGCGGGCGACGCCTATCCGAGCCCGGCCGAACTGGGCGCGATGGTCGCGCGCGTGACAGCCGACTGGGGCGTGACGCTGATGTTCGAGCCCGGGCGGGTGATCGTCGGCAATGCCGGGGTGCTGCTCACCCGCGTGCTGTGGGTGAAGCCCGGCGCGGTTCACCCCCATGTCATCGTCGACGCGGCGATGAACGACCTCGCCCGCCCCGCGCTCTATGACGCCTGGCACGACTTCGCCGCCGTCACGCCCCGTGGCGAGCGGATGACCGCCAATATCGCCGGGCCGGTGTGCGAAAGCGGCGATACTTTCGCCGTCGCGCGCGCGATCGACTCGGTTTCGCGCGGCGATCTGGCGGTGTTCCGCACCGCCGGGGCTTATGGCGCGACGATGGCCTCGACCTATAACAGCCGGGCGCTGGTGCCCGAAGTGCTGGTGTCGGGCGATCGCTACGCCGTGGTCGCCGATCGCATCGCGCCCGCGACGATCCTCGCCGCCGAACGCGTGCCCGAATGGCTATGAGCCTCCACAGCCTGCCGATTTTCGTGCGGCTCGCGGGCCGCGAGGTGGTGCTGCTCGGCGCGGGCGAGGCGGCCGAGGCCAAGCGCCGCCTGCTCGAACGCGCCGGCGCGGTGATCGTGCAAGCGAGCGCGAGCGCGCGGCTGGCGATCGTCGCGATCGAGGACGAAGCCGAGGCCGAAGCGGCGGCGGCGGCGCTCAAGGCGCGAGGCCTGTTGGTGAACGTCGTTGATCGCCCGGCCCTGTGCGATTTCACGCTCCCCGCGATCGTCGACCGCGCGCCGGTGCTGGTCGCGATCGGCACCGGCGGCGCCTCGGCGGGGCTCGCCGCGGCGTTGCGCCAGCGGCTCGAGGCGCTGCTGCCCACCACGCTCGGCAAGCTCGCCGACCAACTCGCCGGGGCGCGCGCGAAGCTGCGCGCGCGCTTTCCCGATCCCGGCGAACGCCGCCGCGCGCTCGGCTTGGCGCTCTCCCCCGGTGGCCAGCTCGATCCGCTCGGGATCGAGGCCGATGTCGATTTCTGGCTCGACGATTATGTCGCGGGGCCGGGGCGAGACCTGTTCGTGATGCGGTTGACTTCGCCCGACCCCGACGACCTCACCCTGCGCCGCGCGCGTCATTTGGCGCTCGCCGATCGCGTTTATCACACCGCCGCCGTGCCCAGCGCGATCCTCGACCGCGCGCGCGCCGATGCCGAGCGCATCCTCGCCGATGCCCCGCCCGATAACGACCTGCCGGGCCTCTCGGTGTTCGTCGATTTCGCGCCATGAGCGGCTTCGCCTTCTGCGTCTCGGGCGCCACGATCTCGCGCCCGTCGCCGCACGAAGCGCTCGGCGCGCAAGGCGAGCTGGTGTGGATCCACCTCACCAGCTCGAACGACGAGGCCGAAGCCTGGCTCGCCGGCCAGGCGGGGCTGCCCGATTATATCGTCGAGCCGCTGATCGCCGCCGAAACCCGCCCGCGCTGCGACCAGATCGGCGAGGGCGCTTTCCTCAATTTGCGCGGACGATCGGACGATGCGATGCCGATGTCCGATCCGCTCGCCTCGGTGCGCATCTGGGCGACCGAGGGGCGGGTGATCTCGGTCACGCGCCGCCCGCTCACCGCGGTGAAATTGGTGTGCGATCTGGTCGCGGCGGGCAAGGTGCATGATCCGGGCGACCTGATCGCCGAATTCGCGGTCGCGATCACCGAAGAGCTCGATCCCGAGGTCGCCGATCTGGGCGATGAGCTCGACGATTGCGAAGCGCAGCTCGATCCCGCTTGGGTGTTCGAGTTGCGCCGCACGGTGACGCGCGTGCGCAGCCAGGCGATCGGCTATCGCCGCTTCCTGAGCCCGCAGCGCGCCGCGCTCGAAAAGCTCGCGTCGCTGCCGGTCGGCTGGCTGCGCGACGACGATCGGCTCCACCTCGCGGCCGCCGCCGATCGCGCCGCGCGCATGGCCGAGGAACTGGAGGCGATTCGCGAGCGATCGGCGCTCACCCACGAAGCGCTCACCGATTTGCGCGCCGAACAGATCGACGCGCGCGCGCTGGTGATCGCGATCGTCGCGATGATCTTCCTGCCGCTCACTTTCTTGACCGGGCTCTTGGGGATGAACGTGAAGGGCATCCCCTATGCCGACAAGCCCTGGGCGTTCGACGGGGTGGTGCTGGTGTGCCTCGCCATCGCGGCGGCGATTACGTTGTTTTTCGTCGCGCGGCGGTGGTTTCGGTGAGGCTTTTTGGCTCACACGAAGCCACGAAGACACGAAGAAGGCAGTAAGTGTGCAGCGCTCCCATCACGCCGTCATTCCCGCGAAAGCGGGAATCCATTCGGGCTGGCGGATGCCGTTGAGCGGTTCGACAGCCAAGCGCGCCGTTGCTCCGGGGAGCGACGGTCGATTTTTGCTCGCACGAAGCCACGAAGACACGAAGAAGGCAGAAAGCGCGCGCCTACGCCCCGCGCCGTCATTCCCGCGGAAGCGGGAATCCATTCGGGGTGGCGGATGCTGCTGAGCGATTCGAGAGCCAAGCGCGCCGTTGCGCCGGGGAGCGACGGTCGATTTTTGCTCACGCGAAGACGCTAAGCCGCGAAGCTTCAAAGATTATATTCCCGCTTTCGCGGGAACGACGACAGTGGAGAGCCGACGGCCATAAATAGCGCCTTCTTCTTCGTGTCTTCGTGGCTTCGTGTGAGCAAAATCAACGCCCGCAACGCGCATGGACATCAGCCACCTCAGCGCAAACCCCAAACCCCTCAAGGCCGCCGATCGAACCGCGCCAACGCCGCGTCGATCGTCATATCCTGCTTGGCGAAGCACAGCCGCACCACCCGCGTTACCGGGTCTTGCGCGTAAAAGGCCGAGACCGGGATCGCCGCCACCCCCGCGACGTCGACCAGCCAGCGGCAATAGCTGACGTCGTCCATCGCGATGCCGCTGCACGTGAGATCGATCGAGAGGAAATAAGTGCCCTGGCTCGGCAGCACCCGATAGCCGCGCGCGCCGAGCCCCGTCGCGAGCCGATCGCGCGCGCGCGAAATCGGCGCGCATGTCCTCGAAATAGGCCGCGCCCTTGCCCAGCCCATAGGCGGCCGCCGCCTGGAGATTGGGCGGCGTGGTGAAGGTGAGGAATTGATGCGCCTTGGCGAGCACGCCGCCGAGCGCGGGATCGGCGCACATCCAGCCCACCTTCCAGCCGGTGAGCGAGAAAATCTTCCCCGCCGATCCGATCTTCACCGTGCGCCGCCGCATCCCCGGCTCGGCCATCAGCGAGGCGTGGGGCGCGCCGTCGAAGCGGACATGTTCCCAAACCTCGTCACAGATCGCGATCAGATCGCGTTCCTGGCAAAATTCGGCGAGCAGCCGCCGCTCCTCGGCGCTCGCCACGCTCGCGCTGGGGTTCAAGGGATCGTTGAACAGGATCAGCCGGGTGCGCGGGCTCGCGGCGGCGTCCAGCGCTTCGCGGGTGATGCGCCATTCGGGCGGCTCGAGCCGAACGAAGCGCGCGACGCCCCCCGCGCGCTCGACGAGCGGCAGATAGGCGTCGTACATCGGCTGGAACAGGATGACTTCGTCGCCCGGCGATACCAGCGCGAGCAAGGCGGCGGCGAGCGCCTCGGTCGCGCCCGAGGTGACGATCACTTCCTGGGGGTCGAGATCGAGGCCCTGATGGGCGGCGTAATGCGCCGCGACCGCCTCGCGCAGCGCGGGCAACCCGAGCATCGGCGGATATTGGTTCGATCCCGTGAGCAGCGCGTCGGCGGCGGCCTGGAGCACGTCGTCCGGCCCGCGCCCATCGGGAAAGCCTTGGCCGAGATTGACCGCGCCGGTCTCCCGCGCGCGCGCCGACATGGCCTCGAAGATCGTGGTGCCGAGCTTGGCGTAAACCGGGTTCATCGCGCCTGCCTAAAGCAAGAGCGCGTCGCCTGAAAAGCCGGTGCGTCGCGAATCGAGGGACTTGAGCGGCAATGCCATGGCGGCGCCCGGCGGATCGCGCCGGACGCCGGTCATGACGGGCGGCAAGTCGCTAGCTCAGGCGATCAGGCCGAGGTCGAGCAGGCCCATCGCCACGGTCGCGCCGACGCCAGTGTAGAAAGCGGCGGTGCGCAGCACCGGGACGCCGAGCCAGTAAAGCACGGTGAACGCCAGGCGGGCGACGAAGAAGACGAGCGCGATCGTCGCGGCGGTCGCGGCGCCGGGATGAAGCGTCGCCGCGATCAGCGCGAGCACGGCGAAGGGCGGGAAGAATTGCGCCCAATTGGCGGCGGCGCGGCCGGCGCGCTCGCCAAAGGCCGAGGCGGCGAGCGGATGCTCGCGATTGCTCATTTCATTGGCGAGGCCCTTGAACAGGCCGGCGGTGAACACACGGTCGAGCACTTGCGGCATGAACGCAAGCCCGGCCAGCAAGGCGGTGTAGGTGAGATAGATCAGCATGACGATGTCCTTGGTTGTTGCGGGTGCAACCGCCAGATGGGGCAGCGTGCTTGCTTCTGTAACGATCGTTCGGTGGAATACTCTGTACGGTTGCGTTACGTAACCTTGGGACGACCCCGCGCGAAATCTTGCGGTTTACCGCCACGCCAACAGCGCGACGGCGGCGAGAATCAGCATAAAGGCCGCCGCCTGCCGCCAGCCGAGCGGCTCGCCGAGCACCAGCACCGCGAAGCCGGCGAAGACGAGCAACGAAATCGCTTCCTGGGTGATCTTGAGCTGTGCCGCGCTCCAGCCCGCCGCATAGCCCAGGCGATTCGCCGGCACCGCGAGGCAATATTCGAACAGCGCGAGCCCCCAGCTGATCGCGATCACGCGCGCGATCGGCACACCGGCGCCGGCCTTCAAATGCCAATACCAGGCCGTGGTCATGAAGAGATTCGATAGCAATAACAGCGCGATGGTCGGCATTGCTCGCCCATGCGCCGGCCCGGCGCGCGCCGCAAGAGTGGGGAGCTTCTGTTGCTCGGTGCTCCCCGTACCGCCGGAATCCGCTTCTGTTGCCCGGTGCGGCCCGAACCGCGCTTTTGTCAATCTAACCTAGACCGTGAGGTCTTGGGTTAGGCCGCAATCGCGAGCGCCTCGTTATCGTTGGCACTTGTGTGATGGGCCGTTGCGGTGGTCCCATTCCGAGCGAAAACAGCGCCTTTCAACACACGTCGATCCTGGTTCGGCCCCGTCAGAGCCGCTCGCGGCGCGAGCGGTTTTGGTGGAGCCGCCGGGTACTGCCCCCGGGTCCGCTGCGTCTATTTCACGCCGCAGTTTATCGCCATAGCCGGACGAACCGGCAGTCCCCAGATATAGGGTCTTGGGCGTTAAAGAAAAGAGCGGCAGAACATCGCCATGCTGCCCGCCCCGCTCGCCGCTTTCACCCAATCCGTCGGGCCGCTCCTCGATTTGGCGGGGCTGGGGGTATTCGCCGCCTCGGGCGCCTTGCGCGCCGCCGATCGCGGGCAGACGATCGTGACCTCGTGCTTCTTCGCGCTGATCACGGGGGTGGGGGGCGGCACGCTGCGCGATCTGCTGATCGGCGCGCCGGTGTTCTGGGTGCAGGACGCGCGGGCGGCGGCGGTGTGCCTGGCGGTTGCTTTCGCGATTTATCTGACGCCGACGCGCTGGTGGTCGGCGACCGCGCTCGTCTGGTTCGACGCGCTGGGGCTCGCGGCTTATGCGGTGTATGGCGCGCAAAAGGCCTTGTCGTTCGGCGTGCCCGCGGTGCCGGCGGTGGTGATGGGGGTGATCACCGCGAGCGTCGGCGGCATCATCCGCGACGTGCTGGCGGGCGAGCCCTCGATCCTGATGCGCCCCGAGCTTTACGTGACCGCCGCCGCGCTCGCCGCCGGGTTGCACGTGCTGCTGGTGGCGCTCGGCCTGCCGATCGCGCTGGCGGCGGGAATCGCGGCGCTGGCGGGCTTCGGCTTGCGCGCGGCGGCGATCCGCTGGCGGCTGGCGCTGCCGGCTTATGGCGCGCGGGGGTGAGCGCGATCAGCCGTCGCAAACCGGCTTGCGTTCGTGCTGGCGACCTTGGCCCGATCCGGCCGGGACTGACGTTGCACCAGCCAAATCGTCACCCCGGGCTTGACCCGGGGTCCCGCTGCCTTGGCGCGGCGAGAAGAAAAGCGGGACCCCGGGTCGAGCCCGGGGTGACGAGGATGTTCAGGATCGCCGTCTGACTCAATGCCGTCGGGCTCAATAAGGCGGCTTGACCTTCTCGCGCTGCGCCTTCGCCGCATCCGCCCACCAGGCGAGATCGTCGGCGAAGCGCGGGAAGCTCGCTTCGAGCGCCGCGCCGCCGTCGCCCTGGGGCACGCCGTCTTCGCTGAGCGCCTGGCCGATCGCGCCGACCGCGAGCGTGCTGGAGATCACCACCATCCCCATTTCGGAGAGCACCGGGTGCAGCGCGATCATCGCGCGCACACCCGCATAGCGCCCGGCCGAATAGCTCGCGATCGCGGCGGGGCGCCAGAACCATTCTTCCAGAAAATGGTCGGTCAGGTTCTTCAACCCCGGCGGAATGCCCCAATTATATTCGCCAGTCACGAAGACGAAGCCGTCCGCCGCGCGGATTTTCGCGGCGAGCGCGGCCATCGCCTCGGGCGCTTCGCCGGGGGCATATTCCTTGTGCATCCGGTCGAGCATCGGCAGATCGACCGCGCGCGCGTCGATCAACTCGGCGGCCTCGCCGCGCGCGCCGAGCTGGCGGACGATATAGTCGGCCAGGCGAATCCCCTGCCGGTCGCGGCGGTAGGAACCGTAGAAAACCAGGATCGAGCGCGCCATCGTCTTCCTCTCCCGCGCGGCTCGGCCGCGTTCGCCTCACCCGCGCCTCAGCCGCGCACCACGCCCACTTCGCTGAACGGCTTGGGCTCGGTCGGCGGCACGGTCGAGGCGTTGAGCGCGCATTGCCAAAAGCCGATGTCGAGCCATTGGCCCTGTTTATAGCCGATCTCGCGGTACATGCCGGTGCGGCGGAAGCCGACCGATTCGTGGAGCTGGATCGCGCCCTCGTTGGGGAGCGAGAGCACCGCGATCGCCTGGGTGAAGCCCTGCGCGCGCAGCGTATCGATCAGCGCTTCGTAGAGCAGCCGCCCGGCGCCGGTGCGCTGCAAGGGGCCGGCGGTGTAGATCGAGGTCTCCACCACATAGCGATAGGCCGGGCGATCGCGCCATTGGCCGGCATAGGCATAGCCGAGCACGCCCGCGCCCGCTTCCTCGCCGCTGGTCGCGACCAGCCAGGGATAATAGCCGCGCCAGGCGTGCATCCGCCGGCACATGCTGTCGGCCGAAGGCGCCTCGGTTTCGAACGAGACGGTGCCGCCGAGCACGAAAGGGGCATAGATGGCGGCGATCGCCGACGCATCGGCCTCGGTCGCCGGGCGGATCGCGATCATAAGGCGGCTTTGGCGAAAATCAGTGCCATCAGCTTGCGGTCCCCCTCGTCGATCCGCGCCGGCGCGAGCGCGGCGCATTCCAGGCAACGCGCCTGCACGCTCGCCCCCGTGGCGAGCCGCCGCGCGTCGCTCACCGCGCGGAAGAACAAGGCGCGCCGCTCGGCGGTGATCAGCGCATAGGCATCGCCCCCACTCGCCTCATCCTCATCATTTTTGCGCGCGAAGCTATTGAAGAATTCGGCCCACCAATCGGGTTTCTTTTCGAGATATTCCGCATGGACCTTGGCGGGGTCGAGCTTGGCGCGGCGCGCGGCCTCGGCGATCGCCTCGTCGAGGCCGCCGAAGCGATCAACGAGGCCGATCTGGCGCGCGGTGCCGCCGTCCCACACCCGGCCTTGCGCGATCTCGTCGACTTGCGCGACGGTCTTGCCGCGCGCCTTGGCGACGCGCTCCAGGAATTGCCGATAGCCATGTTCGATCCCCGATTGGAACAGCGCGTCAATCTCCGGGGTGAAGCCGCCCGCCAGATCGGGCTGGCCCGAAAGCGGGGTGGTGCGCACGCCGTCGGTGGTGATGCCGATCTTGGCGAGGCTCTTTTCCAGCGTCGGCACCACGCCGAAAATGCCGATCGAGCCGGTGATCGTCGTCGGCTCGGCGAAGATCGTGTCGCCCGCCGTCGACACCCAATAGCCCCCCGAGGCGGCGACCCCGCCCATCGAGACGACCACCGGCAGCCCCTTGGCCTTGGCGCGCAGGATCGCGCCGCGGATCACTTCGGAGGCGAGCGCCGAGCCGCCGGGCGAATCGACGCGCACCACCAGCGCCTTGAGCTTCTTGGTCTCGAGCCCGTCCATCAGCAGCCGCGCGATCGTGTCGCCGCCGGCGGTGCCGGCATCGGCCTTGCCATCGACGATGTCGCCCGCGACCGTCAGCACGCCGATCGCGTCGCCGCCCGTCGGCAGCGGGTGCGCGGCGAGGAAGTCGCGATAAGCGATGCGCTTGAACGCCGCGCCCTTGCCCGCCGGCGCCGCGCCCGCGATTTCGGCGACGCGCGCGTTGAAGGCGAGCCGGTCACCGAAACGGTCGATCAGCCCCGCCGCGCGATTGGCGGCGGCGATGTCGCCGCCCGCGGCGAGCACGCGCTGCGTGCCCTGGTCGAGGAACGCGGCGGCCTGCGCCTTGGGGCGTGCCTGGCCGACGCGCTGGCGCCAATCATTGGTGAGCGCGGTATAAAGCGCGACGCTATTCTCGCGCGCCTCGGGCGATTGATCGGCGCGGACATAGGGTTCGATGAAGGATTTGAACTTGCCGACGCGGTAGACGTGGACCGTCACCCCCAATTTGTCGAGCAGGCCCTTGTAATAGAGCCGCGAGCCGCCGGGGCCGCTGAACAGCGTGCCGCCCATCGGGTGCATCCAGATCTCGCTCGCTTGCGCGGCGATCCGGTAGCTCGCGTCGCTATAGGCGGTGGCGTAGGCGAGGACGGGCTTGCCGCTCTTGCGCACGGTCGCGACCGCGTCGCCCACTTCGTTGAGCGCGGCGGGGAGGCTGCCGCCGAACGAATCGAGGTCGAGCACCAGCGCTTTCACCCGCGCATCGTCCTTGGCGGCGCGGATCGCGCGGACGACGTCGCGCAGCCGCAGCTCGCGCGGGCCGCCGGGGCCGAAGCTGAAATTGGCCGCGGCGGGCTGTTCGACCAGCGGACCCGCGAGCGCGATCACCAGCGCGCCGTCCTTGATCGCCGCCGGATTGGGGCGCAGCGCGAGCGCCGCGAACAAACCGCCGAAGAACAGCAGCATCGCGATCAGCACCAAGGCGTCCTTGATGCCGACCAGTAATTTCCACGCGCCCCGCACCAATTTCACGGCATGATCCCCTATTCCGTCGATGAAGAGCTAGCCGGGCGCGCCCCGCGAGGCAAGCGGGCGTCTTAGGCGGACAAGACGGCGGATCAATCGAGCGCGAAAATCTCGCCATGCGGGAGCGTCACGTCGAGCGCGGCGATCGGCAGATCGGCGCCTTCGGGGAGCCAGGCGTCGCGCCACGCCTCGGGGCCGGTGCGCTCGACGAGGCGGCAGCGCTGGCGTTCGGGATCGATGAGCACGATCGTCTGGACACCTTCCAGCGCCCGGTACTCGGGCAGCTTATCGCGCTGGTCGAGGGCCGCGGTCGACGGCGAGAGTATTTCGAACAACACCACCGGATCGCCGATCAACTTTGCCGATGGATCGCGCGGCCGGGTGCCGCAATAAACGCTGACATCGGGAAAACGGATCGAGAAATCACCCGTTTGCACCGCGAGATCAGAGCCATAAGGCCGACAGCCTTGGCCACGCAGGCGCGTACGCAGAAGGGCGATCAGATTGGTGGCGATCGCGGCATGTTGCGCACTGCCACCGGCCATCATGAAGATCACGCCGTCGACGAGCTCGGCCTTCGCGTCGCCGAGATCGGCATCCAAAAATTCCTGGACGGTCATCTTGCGACAAGCAGGATCGAGAGGGCGCATGGTTGCCATTCGGGCCGAATAGCACGAACCGCCAAGCCGCGCATCTGCTGCCCGCATTTGGTCGAGCCATACCCATCCACTCATCGCCGCCGGCTTGACGTTCGACGACCGTTACGGCATATCGCGCCCGTTAGCACTCGCGTTCGGTGAGTGCTAAGAGCTCGTCAACCTAACCCTATAGAGGATGGAGCGCATGAACTTTCGTCCGTTGCACGATCGCGTGCTCGTTCGCCGCGTCGAGGCCGAAGAAAAGACCGCCGGCGGCATCATCATTCCCGACACCGCCAAGGAAAAGCCGCAGGAAGGCGAAGTCGTCGCCGCCGGCAATGGCGCCAAGGGCGAAGACGGCAGCGTGACCCCGCTCGACGTGAAGGCGGGCGACCGCATCCTGTTCGGCAAATGGTCGGGCACCGAAGTCAAGATCAACGGGGAAGACCTGTTGATCATGAAGGAATCGGACATTCTCGGGATCGTCGGCTAAGCCGTTCGACCCATGCGTCATGCCGGCGAAAGCCGGCATCTCCCCGCAACCACGAGACCCCCGCTCGCGCGGGGGTGACGAGACAGAGGAATTAGGAACATGGCAGCCAAGGACGTGAAATTTTCGCGCGACGCCCGCGAGCGCATTCTGCGCGGCGTCGACATTCTCGCCGATGCGGTGAAGGTCACGCTCGGCCCCAAGGGCCGCAACGTCGTGATCGACAAGTCGTTCGGCGCGCCGCGCATCACCAAGGACGGCGTGACGGTCGCCAAGGAAATCGAACTGAAGGACAAGTTCGAGAATATGGGCGCGCAGATGGTCCGCGAGGTCGCCTCGAAGACCAATGACGCCGCCGGCGACGGCACCACCACCGCGACCGTGCTCGCCCAGGCGATCGTGCGCGAAGGCATGAAGTCGGTCGCGGCCGGCATGAATCCGATGGACCTGAAGCGCGGCATCGATCTCGCGGTCACCAAGGTGGTCGAGGACGTGAAGGCGCGCTCGAAGGCGGTCACCGGTTCGCAGGAAATCGCCCAGGTCGGCATCATCTCGGCGAACGGCGACCGTGAGGTCGGCGAGAAGATCGCCGAGGCGATGGAAAAGGTCGGCAAGGAAGGCGTCATCACCGTCGAAGAGGCCAAGGGCCTCGAATTCGAACTCGACGTCGTCGAGGGCATGCAGTTCGACCGTGGCTATCTCTCGCCCTATTTCATCACCAATCCGGAAAAGATGCAGGTCGAACTCACCGACCCGTATATCCTGATCCACGAGAAGAAGCTGTCGAACCTGCAGTCGATGCTGCCGATCCTCGAAGCGGTGGTGCAGTCGGGCCGTCCGCTGCTGATCATCGCCGAGGACATCGAGGGCGAAGCGCTCGCGACGCTCGTCGTCAACAAGCTGCGCGGCGGGCTGAAGGTCGCCGCCGTCAAGGCGCCGGGCTTCGGCGATCGCCGCAAGGCGATGCTCGAGGACATCGCCGTCCTGACCAAGGGCGAGATGATCTCGGAAGATCTGGGCATCAAGCTCGAGAGCGTCACGCTCGGCATGCTCGGCCAGGCCAAGCGCGTCACCATCGACAAGGACAATACCACGATCGTCGATGGCGCGGGCGACCCCGAGGCGATCAAGGCGCGCACCGAGCAGATCCGCCAGCAGATCGACGTCACCACCAGCGATTATGACCGCGAGAAGCTTCAGGAGCGCCTGGCCAAGCTCGCCGGCGGCGTGGCGGTGATCAAGGTCGGCGGCGCGACCGAGGTCGAAGTGAAGGAGCGCAAGGACCGCGTCGACGACGCGCTGCACGCCACCCGCGCGGCCGTCGAAGAAGGCATCGTCCCCGGCGGCGGCACGGCGCTGCTCTATGCGACCAAGGCGCTCGACGGCCTGACCGGCGCGAACGAAGACCAGACCCGCGGCATCGACATCGTCCGCCGCGCGCTGACCTCGCTCGTCCGCCAGATCGCGGCGAACGCCGGCCATGACGGCGCGGTCGTCTCGGGCAAGCTGCTCGACCAGAGCGACGCCGAGTTCGGCTTCAACGCCGCGACCGATCAGTATGAGAATCTGGTCGCCGCCGGCGTGATCGATCCGACCAAGGTGGTGCGCACCGCGCTGCAGAACGCGGCTTCGGTCGCCGGGCTGCTGATCACCACCGAAGCGACGATCGCCGAACTGCCCGAAGACAAGCCGGCCGCGCCGGCGATGCCGGGCGGCATGGGCGGGATGGACTTCTAAGTCCTTTTCGCTTCGCGCTTAAGGAAGAGGCCGGGGGCGTTGGCTCCCGGCCTTTTTCTTTTTGGGTCGCGCGGAGGCGCGGAGGTTTTTGGTTCGCGCGGAGGCGCGGAGGAAGTGAAGGGAGGCGTGGAGACACGAATAGGCGGGTCCGAAGGGCGCGGCCCTTTGGTCATTCACCGTCGCCCCAGCGCAAGCTGGGGCCTTCATGAACCGGCGCGCCCCGGTTGCTGGAGGCCCCAGCTTTCGCTGGGGCGACGCCTATGGGCGTTCGTCTTTGATGGCGTTCGTTTTCGTCGATCCCTGCGCGTCTCCGCGTGAACCCATCTTCTCCGCGCCTCTGCGCCTCCGCGCGAACCGAAACGCCCCGCACCCGCGCATCACCGAACCCGCTGACCTTTTCGGGCCGGCGGGGCAGCGCCGGCTCGCTCATCGCGCTTCGCCGCCCGCGTCGGCGCGTGAAAATCGGGATGCTTGCCCGTCACCCAAGCCAAGAAGCGCGCGATTTCGGGTTGCGCGCGCAGCGCCGCCATATCGGGATAGCGGCGCGCGATCTCGGCATTGCTGAGGCTCGCGTGGATCGCGCGGTGGCAGATCGGGTGGAGCGGCACCGTTTCCTTGCCGCCCTCGCTCTTCGGGCGCACATGATGCCATTCGGCGTGCTTGCCGAGCGGTCGTTCGCACAAGGCGCAGTCGCGCACCACCACGCGCGCCGCCTCGGCGGCTTCCATCGCCGCGACCACCGCGCGGCGGCGCAGCTTGCCGGCCATTATCCCCCCTCCGCGCGCGTCGGCATGCGCCGATATAAGGGCGCGCGCGCGCCCCGCGCCAGGCTTTGCAAGCCCGCCGCCGCTGGCTAAGCCCGAGCGATGCTTCGTCTCGCCATTTTCGATTGCGACGGCACGCTCGTCGACAGCCAGCACCATATCGGCGCGGCGATGGAGCGGGCGTTCACCGAAGAAGGCCTGCCGCCGCCGCCGCGCGCCGAGGTGCGGCGGATCGTCGGCCTCAGCATCGGCGAGGCGGTGCGCCAGCTGCTGCCCGAGGCGACCCCCGCGCGCCATGCCGCGCTCGCCGATCGCTATCGCGCCGCCTTTTTCGCGCTGCGCGCCGCCGGCACGATGGGCGCCGAGCCGCTTTATCCCGGCATCGCCGAGCTGCTCGCCGCGCTCGCGGGGGACGGCTGGCGGCTGGGGGTGGCGACGGGCAAATCGGATCGCGGGCTCGCGCATATCCTCGCGCATCACGCGATCGCGCCCTTGTTCGCGACGCTCCAAACCGCCGATCGCCACCCGAGCAAGCCGCATCCGGCGATGCTCGAGGCCGCGCTCGCCGAGGCGGGGGTCATGGCGCGCGACGCGGTGATGATTGGCGACACCAGCTTCGACATGGCGATGGCGGTGAACGCGGGGGTCCGCGCGATCGGGGTCGGCTGGGGCTATCACCCGGCGGACGAATTGATCGCGGCGGGGGCGAGCGTGGTCGCCGAGGATGCCGCCGAGCTGCGGGCGCTGCTCGCATGAGCGATCCCGCGCGCGGGCGCTTCTTTCTGATCGCGCTCGTCCAATCGGCCGGCTTTCTGGGGGCGGCGTTCGGCGTCGTGCTGGTGGCGCGGGCCGAGGCGACGCCGGCTAAATTACTCGGCATCGCCTTGGTGTTGGCGGCGTTGTGGACGGGGGCGGTGGTGCCGCGCGCGCTCGCCCGGCGCTGGCGGAGCAAGGAATGAAGCGGTTCTGGCGGACGGTCGAGGTGGCGGAGCGCGGCGTCCGGCTCGATGGCAAGCCCGTTCATACCCCCGGCCGCGCGCCGCTGGTGTTGCCGAGCGCGGCGCTCGCCGAGGCGGTGGCCGCCGAGTGGGCGGGGGTGGGCGAGACGCTCGATCCGCGCGCGATGCCGCTCACCGGGCTCGCCAATGCCGCGATCGATCGCGTGGCGCCCGATCCGGCGACGTTCGCCGCCGGCCTCGCCGTCTATGGCGAGAGCGATTTGCTCTATTACCGCGCCGAAGGGCCGGCCGAGCTCGTCGCGCGCCAGCGGGCGGCGTGGGACCCGATGCTCGATTGGGCGCGCGGCGCGTTCGGGGTCGATTTCGTCGTGACGACGGGGGTGATGCACCGCGCGCAACCCGCCGAAACGGTCGCGCGGTTGGCCGAGGCGCTCGGCGCGCACCCGCCCTTCGCGCTCGCCGCGCTCTCGCCGATCGTGACGATCACCGGCACCTTGGTCGGCGCGCTCGCGCTCGCGCACCGGGCGGCGGGGGCCGAGCAGCTCTGGCTCGCGGCGACGATCGACGAGGAATGGCAGGCCGAGCAATGGGGCGACGACGACCTCGCGCTCCAGGCGCGCGCCGGGCGGCGGCGCGATTATGAGACGGCGGTGCGGTTCTTGGCGCTGTTGGGGTAGCCAGGCATCCGTTTAAACTCGATCGTCGCCCCGGACTTGATCCCGGAATGGGCTGCCTTGCGACCGTAAAAGCAGAAAGCCAAGCCCCGGCTTTCGCCCGGGCGACGTGGATCATGGCGAACGGGCGCGGCTCTACCCCTGTTCACCGCGCTTCATCAAATGGCGCACGAAGCCGATCAGCCCGGTTTGGCGCGAGCGTTTGTGACGCTCGGCCGCGAGGATCTGCTTCACTTGCGCGTAACAGGCCTGCACGTCATCGTTGACGAGCACATAGTCATAGCCGTCCCAATGGCTGATTTCGGCGGCGGCGCGTTGCATGCGCGCGTCGATCACATCGGGCGCGTCGGTCGCGCGGCGTTCGAGCCGCTCACGCAATTCCTCCATCGAGGGCGGCAGGATGAACACGCGCACCACGTCGCCGCCGGCGATCTGGAACAATTGCTGCGCGCCCTGCCAATCGATGTCGAACAGCACGTCCTTGCCCTGGCTCAGCATCGCCTCGACCTGCGCGCGCGGCGTGCCGTAGCGATGGCCGAAGACATGCGCCCATTCGAGAAATTCGTTGGCGGCGACCATCGCCCGGAAGCGATCGAGCGCGACGAAGTGATAATCGACGCCGTCCTGCTCGCCCGGGCGGATCGGCCGCGTGGTCGCCGAGACCGACATGGCGAGATTGGGCTCTTCCTCGAGCAACATGCGCGCGATCGTGGATTTGCCCGCGCCCGAGGGCGAGGAAAGCACGAACAGCACGCCGCGGCGTTTGAAACCATGGGGGTCGAGATCGGCCATGCGCGCTAGTGGCGCGGGGGGCGGGACGCGTCAAGGCGGGGGTTGGAGCGGCTTTTGTTTCATGGGCGCCTGGGGGAGCGGCGGTCGATGGGGTTCGCGCGGAGGCGCGGAGGCGCGGAGGCGCGGAGGGAGTCGCTTGCCTTAGGTTCGCTCGTCGCCCCAGCGAAAGCTGGGGCCTTGAGCCCATGGCGCGCTACGGATCACAAAGGCCCCAGCTTTCGCTGGGGCGACGCCTCGATTCTTAGGGAACGACCGACGTCGCCATTCTCCGCGTCCCCTCTGCGTCCTCCGCGCCTCTGCGCGAACCAAAATAGCTCGGCTCCGAGCGCGACCGCACCACTGAAGTCATCGCCTCGCGTCCGGCCGCCGGTCGAACCGGGCGAGGGCAGGGCCAATCGATCGGGCCGGGTTGCCGGGAACGGCGATTGATTAGGTTCGCGCAGAGGCGCAGAGGCGCAGAGGCGCGAAGGAAGTCCCTTGCTTTAGGTTCGGTCGTCGCCCCGGCGAAGGCTGGGGCCTTAAGCCCATGGCGCGCTACGGTTTACAAAGGCCCCAGCTTTCGCTGGGGCGACGCTTCGATGTTTTGGTGAACGGCCGAAGTCGCCATTCTGCGCGTCCGCTCTGCGCCCTCTGCGCCTCTGCGCGAACCAAAATCGGTCCGTGCCGAGAACCACCGCGCAAAAGTCAAACCATCGTCTCCGGCCGCACCACCCGGTCGAAGGTCGCGGCGTCGACCAGCCCCAGCGCCAGCCCCGCCTCGCGCAAGGTCAGCCCTTCGGCATGCGCATGCTTGGCGATCTTGGCGGCATTGTCATAGCCGATCTCGGGCGCGAGCGCGGTCACCAGCATCAGCGAGCGATCGACCAATTCGGCGATCCGCCGCCGATCGGGCTCGATGCCCGCGACGCAGCGCTCGGCGAAGCTCGCCATGGCGGTGGCGAGCAGATCGATCGAGCGCAGCACCGCCGCGCCGATCAACGGCTTGAAGACGTTGAGCTCCAAATGGCCTTGCAGGCCGCCGACCGTCACCGCCTGATGATTGCCGATCACTTGCGCGGCGACCATCGTCAGCATCTCGCACTGGGTGGGGTTCACCTTGCCGGGCATGATCGAGCTGCCCGGCTCGTTCGCCGGCAGCACCAGCTCGCCGATCCCCGAGCGCGGGCCCGAGCCGAGCAGGCGAATGTCGTTCGCGATCTTGGTGAGCGCGACCGCGAGCGTGTTGAGCTGGCCCGACAGCTCGACCAGGGCATCATGCGTCGCGAGCGCCTCGAACTTATTCTCGGCGCTGCGGAAGGGAAGGCCGGCGATGGCGCTGATCTCGGCGGCGATGGCGTCGGCGAACCCCGATGGCGCGTTCAGCCCCGTGCCGACCGCCGTGCCCCCCTGGGCGAGCGCATGGACGCCCCCGGTGGTCGAACTCTCGACCCCGAGCCGCGCCATCGCGATCTGATGGGCATAGGCCGAAAATTCCTGGCCGAGGGTGATCGGCGTCGCATCCTGCAAATGGGTGCGGCCGATCTTGACGATGTCGGCCCAGGCGCTTGCCTTGGTATCGAGCGCGTCGTGCAGCCGGTCCATTGCCGGGATCAGCCGACGCGCGACCGCCAGGCTCGCGGCGATATGGAGCGCGGTGGGAAAACTGTCGTTCGAGGATTGGCCCTGGTTGACATGATCATTGGGGTGAACCGGCTTCTTCCCCCCGCGCGTGCCCGCGAGAATTTCGTTGGCGCGGCCCGCGATCACCTCGTTCACGTTCATGTTCGATTGGGTGCCGCTCCCCGTCTGCCAGATGACGAGCGGGAATTGATCGTCGAGCTTGCCCGCGATCACTTCCTGCGCCGCCGCCTCGATCGCGTCGGCGATCTCGGCGGGCAGGCCGTGGCGGCGGTTCACCCGGGCGGCGGCCTGCTTCACGATCGCGAGCGCGTGGACGATGCCGATCGGCATGCGTTCGCTAGGGCCGAAGGGGAAATTCTCGATCGAGCGCTGCGTCTGCGCGCCCCAATAGGCGCTCGCCGGCACCTCGATCGCGCCGATCGAATCGGTTTCGGTGCGGGTGTCGTTCATCGGCCTGGTCTCCAGCTCGCGTCGCGGGAGTTAATCCCGCGACGTCGGTCGCGGCAAGCCGCGCCGTCCGGCGGTTCGCATTGCTGGCGCAACCGGCGCGCGGCGCGCGCGCCTTGCTCCCTATCTCTTCCGCTTGAAATCGACCGGCACGACGTTCGATCCGTCGCGCGGGGGTTGGTCATTCTCGGCGGCGTCATGCGGTTCGGGCTCGTCGGGGCCTTCCTGCGCCTGGAAGCGCAGCTCGAAATTGACCGCGGGATCGTGAAAACCCGTGATCGCCGAATAAGGAATGTTGAGCTTCGCCGGCACTTGATTGAAGCTCAGCCCCACCGAAAAACGCGCATCGTCGACGCACAAGTCCCAGAAGCGATTTTGCAGCACGATCGTCATTTCGTCGGGGAAACGCTCGATCAGCCGGCGCGGAATATCGACCCCGGGGGCCTGGGTCTTGAAGGTGATGTAGAAATGATGTTCGCCCGGCAGCGTACCATTCGCCGCCGCGACCGAGCCCAGCACCCGCCCGACGACCGCGCGCAGCGCTTCCTGCACGATCTCGTCATAGGGAATCAGGCTGTCGGGCAAATGCTCGTTCATACGGGCAGGGTTAGCGTGTGGCCGCGCGCGGTCAAGATTGCACATCGCCGCGCGGGCGCTATGGAAGCGCGCGATGCGCAGCGCTCACCTCACCCGCGACACCGCCGAAACCAAGATCGAGGTCCGGCTGAACCTCGATGGCACCGGCCGCTATCGAATCGCGACCGGGATCGGCTTTCTCGATCATATGATCGAGCAGCTTTCGCGCCACGCGCTGATCGACATCGAGCTGAAGGTCGAGGGCGATCTCCATATCGATCAGCACCACACGACCGAGGATTCGGCACTCGCGCTGGGGAGCGCGCTCGCCCGGGCGCTCGGCGACAAGGCCGGCATCCGCCGCTATGGCGACGCGCTCTCGCCGATGGACGAGGTGCTGACCCGCGTCGCGCTCGATATTTCGGGGCGGCCCTATCTCGTGTGGAAAACCGCGTTCAGCCAGACGCGGCTGGGCGAGATGGACACCGAATTGTTCAAACATTGGTTCCACAGCTTCGCGCAGACCGCCGGGATCACCCTCCACGTCGAGACGCTCTACGGCGAGAACAACCACCACATCATCGAAAGCGCGTACAAGGGCCTCGCCCGCGCGCTGCGCCAGGCGATCGAGATCGATCCGCGCAAGGGCGGCGCGGTGCCCTCGACCAAGGGGGTGTTGTGAGCGGGCGCGCCGGTTCGGGGAGACCCCCGCTTGCGCTGGGGTGACGCTCCGTTGGTTAGCCGCCTAGCGTCATGCCAGCGCAAGCTGGCATTTCCTGGCTCGGGAGCGCGCCCGTGACGATCGCGCTGATCGATTACGGCGCGGGCAACCTCCACTCGGTGCACAACGCGCTGAAGGCGGCCGGGGCGGCCGATGTCCGAGTCACCGCCGACGCCGCCGAGGTGGCGCGCGCCGATCGCATCGTGCTGCCGGGGGTGGGGGCGTTCGGTGCCTGCGCCACCGCGTTGCGCGCGCTGCCGGGGATGATCGAGGCGCTCGAGCGCCGCGTGCTCGCCGAAGGCGCGCCGTTCCTAGGGGTGTGCGTCGGGATGCAGCTGATGGCGACGCGCGGGCTGGAGTTCGGCGCGCATGACGGGCTGGGGTGGATCGCGGGCGAGGTCGCCGAGCTCGCCCCCGCCGATCCGGGCGCGAAAGTGCCGCATATGGGCTGGAACGACGTCGTCCCCCTGGCGCCCCACCCGCTGATCGCGCCCGGCGAGGCCTATTTCCTGCACGGCTATGCCTTCACCGGCGCGGACGTGCTCGCGACGAGCGACCATGGCGGCCCGGTGGTCGCCGCGATCGGGCGCGACAATCTGCTCGGCGTGCAGTTCCACCCGGAAAAGAGCCAGGGCTATGGCCTGGCGCTGCTCGAAAGGTTCCTGGCATGGCGGCCTTGATCGGATCCTCCCCAGCTCTGCTGAGGAGGGGGACCATCTGCATCGCAGATGGTGGAGGGGTAGCGCGCTCCATCAGTCGGCAAGGCCCCTCCACCATCCGCTGCGCGGATGGTCCCCCTCCCCAAGCAAGCTTGGGGAGGATCGCGTGAGCTTGATCATCTTCCCCGCGATCGACCTCAAGGCCGGGCAGGTCGTCCGCCTCGCCGAGGGCGATATGGCGCGCGCGACCGTCTATGCCGACGATCCCGCCGCCCAGGCGCAAGCCTTCGCCAGCGCGGGGGCGGGGCATCTCCACGTCGTCGATCTGGACGGCGCCTTCGCGGGCGAGTCGGTCAATGGCGCGGCGGTGCGCGCGATCGTCGGCGCTTTTCCCGGCCATGTGCAATTGGGCGGCGGCATCCGCACCCGCGCCGCGATCGAGCGCTGGTTCGCGGCGGGCGTCGCGCGCGTCGTGATCGGCACCGCCGCGCTCGACGACCCCGAGCTGGTGCGGGGCGCCGCGCGCGATTTTCCCGGCGGCATCGTCGTCGCGGTCGATGCGAAAGACGGGCGCGTCGCCACGCGCGGCTGGGCCGATCTGTCCGAGGTGAGCGTCGTCGATCTCGCGCGCCGGTTCGAGGATGCCGGGGTCGCCGCGCTGCTCTTCACCGACGTCGGCCGCGACGGGCTTTTGAAGGGCGTCAATCTGGAAGCGACGGTCGATCTGGCGCGCGCGGTGCGCTTGCCGGTGATCGCGAGCGGCGGGGTGAAGGGCATCGCCGACATCCATATGCTCGCGCTCCACGCCCGCGATGGGATCGAGGGGGTGATTTGCGGGCGTGCGCTCTATGACGGCCGGCTCGATCTGGCGGCGGCACTCAGCGCGGCGGCGGCGGCGTGACGGTGCGCGAGACCATGAGCCCTCTCCCGCTGGCGGGAGAGGCTTTGGGTGAGGGCATTCGCTCGGCGCGCGGCGCGCCCCCTTCCTCCCCTCACCCGACCCCGCTGCGCGGGGCCACCCTCTCCCCCAAGGGGGAGAGGGAATGACCGTCCGCGTCCGCGTCATCCCCTGTCTCGACGTCGCGAACGGCCGCGTCGTCAAGGGCGTCAATTTCGTCGATCTGAAGGACGCGGGCGACCCGGTCGAACAAGCGCGCGCTTATGACGCGGCGGGCGCCGACGAACTCTGCTTCCTCGACATCACCGCCAGCCACGAAGCGCGCGGCACGATCCTGGAGGTGGTGCGGCGCACGGCCGAGGTGTGCTTCATGCCCTTGACGGTGGGCGGCGGGGTGCGTTCGGCCGAGGATGCGCGCGCGCTGCTGCTGGCGGGCGCGGACAAGGTGGCGGTCAACTCCGCCGCCGTCGCCCGGCCCGAACTCGTCGCCGAGATCGCCGATCGCTTCGGCAGCCAATGTGTCGTCGCCTCGGTCGACGCGCGCGCGGTCGCGCCGGGGCGGTGGGAGGTGTTCACCCATGGCGGGCGCAAACCCACCGGGATCGACGCGGTCGCGCACGCGCTGCGCCTCGCCGAACTGGGCGCGGGCGAGCTGCTGATCACCTCGATGGACCGCGACGGCACCAAGGGCGGCTATGATCTGGCGCTCACCCGCGCGATCGCCGACCAAGTGCGCGTGCCGGTGGTGGCCTCGGGCGGGGTGGGGGCGCTCGCCGATTTGGTGGCGGGCGTGGTCGAGGGGGGCGCGAGCGCGGTGCTCGCCGCCTCGATCTTCCATTTCGGCGAAGCCAGCATCGCCGCGGCGCACGCCGCGCTCGCCGCCGCCGGGGTGCCGGTGCGGCGGCCGGTGGGGGCGGGGCTAAACTAAGCGCCCCAGGTCGTCACCACCGTGTCGAGCGCGGGGCGGGGGCGTTCCTCGAGCGCGGCGCCGGGCGCGCCGATGAAGACGAACCCCGCGATCCGCGCCGGGGCGGCGGCGAAGGCGTCGCGCACCGCTTCCGAATAACAGGCCCAGCCCGTCACCCAGCCGGCAACGAAGCCCATCGCGTGGGCGGCGTGGAGCAGGTTCATGCACGCCGCGCCCGCCGAAAGCTCTTGTTCCCACGAGGGGATGTGGCTTTCGGGCTTGGGCTGCGAGAGCACCACCACCAGCGCCGGCGCCTGACGCGCGAACGCCTCGAGCGCGGCGATCTCGGTCGCCGCCGCTTGCGGGCGTTCGGCGCGATAAGCAGTCGTGATCACCGCGCTCAGCCGGTCGCGCGCTTCGGCGGGCACGATCACGAAGCGCCAGGGGGCCAGCTTGCCGTGATCGGGGGTGCGCGCGGCGATCTCGAGCATCGCGCTCAGCTGCGCGTCGCTCGGGCCGGGGGCGATCATGTCGCGCGGGCGGCCCGAGCGGCGGGTGCGGAGCAACGACAAGGGGGTGGTGCGATCGTTCAACATCGCGCGATCGCTTAGCGCGGCGCCCGCGCCATTTACAGCCCCGCTTTTGCCGCTAGTGTCGCGCCCCAACCGTGATGGACGAGAGTTTTTAGGAGCGTTTCCCGATATGAGCACCGCCGCCGATCCCACCGCCGCGCCCGCCGCCGGCGGCAAGACCTGGTTCGGCCATCCCGCGCAACTCTTCTGGCTGTTCGGCACCGAAATGTGGGAGCGCTTCGGCTATTATGGCATGCGCGCGCTGCTCACGCTGTATCTCACCAAGCATTTCGTGCTGGGGGACCGTTCCTCGACCGGCCTCTATGGCGGCTATACCGCGCTCGTTTATCTGACGCCGCTCGTCGGCGGGTTGCTCGCCGATCAATATCTGGGCGCGAAACGCGCGGTGCGCTTCGGCGCGCTGATGATGGCGGCGGGCTATTTCACGCTCGCGTTCGGCGGCCCCTCGGCGCAGCCTTATCAAGTGATCGACGGCCAACGTTATGCGGTGGTGTTCGAAAATTATCGCGACGCGCCGTCGAGCAGCCCCAATGAAAAACGCTTCATCGTCGCGGGCGGCGAGAAGCTGGAGATGCGCGGCAATAATGACGGCAGCCTCTCGCTGGTCGCGCCCGACGGCCGGGTCGCGCGGACCGTGCCCGCCGGCGGTTTCACCGAAGAGGCCGAGCGCAGCCCCTTTTTCCTGGCGCTGATGCTGATCGCGCTCTCGCTGATCTCGGTCGGCAACGGCTTTTTCAAGCCCAATATCTCGACGATGGTCGGCGAACTCTATCAGCAGGGCGACCGCCGCCGCGACACCGGCTTCACCATTTTCTACATGGGCATCAACCTGGGCTCGATCCTGGGGCAGACGCTTTGCGCGATCTTCGCCGATACGATCGGCTGGCCCGCCGGGCTCGGCATCGCCGGCGTGGCGATGGTGATCGCGTTCGTGATGATCAGCTTCCACGGCGGGCGGCTCGACGCGGTCGGCAACCGCCCGGCGGACGCGGGCAATCGCGACGCGGTGATTTATCTGGGCGCGGTGCTCGCGGTGCCCTTGCTCTATTGGCTCTTCACCAATTTGATGTCGGCCGCGCCGCCCGCCGAGGGGAGCGGCTTCATCGGCTATTTGGCGTCGCTGCCGCTGATGGCGAAGCTGTTGTTCGGCACCTTCGTCGTGGCGGTGCCCGGCATCCTCATCTGGTCGGCGACGGCGGGGAACGAGCGCGAGTTCCAGATGATGCTCGCGGCGATGACGCTGATCGTGTTCAACGTGGTGTTCTGGACGCTGTTCGAACAAGCGGGGTCGAGTCTGGCGCTGTTCGCCGATCGCAACACCGATCGCAGCGTGTTCGGCTGGTTCACCATTTCCGCGCCGCAGACGCAGAATTTCAACCCGATCTCGATCGTGCTGCTCGCGCCGCTGATGTCGGCGCTTTGGGCGACGCTCGCGCGGCGCGGGTTGGAGCCGTCGATCCCGGTCAAATTCGCGGTCGCGCTGATGGGCGTCGGCGGCGGCTTTCTGTTTCTGGTATGGGGCGCGAGCTTCGCGGGGCCCGATTACAAGGTCGGGCTGTGGTGGCTCGCGGGGCTCTATGTGATCCACTCGCTCGCCGAGCTGTGCATTTCGCCGGTGGGCCTCAGCATGATCACCAAGCTGTCGATCGCGCGCATCGTCGGGCTGATGATGGGGGTGTGGTTCCTGTCGATCTCGGTCGCGCAATATTTCGCGGGGATCGTCGCCCAGGTCGCGAGCGTCGAGACGGTGGGCGGGCAGGTGACCAATTTGAAGGTGAGCCTGGACGCCTATACCAGCACCTTCACGATCGTCGCCTGGATCGCGATCGCGCTCGGCGTGGTGCTGCTCGGCCTCTCCTTCCCGCTCAAGAAATGGATGCACGGGGTGAAATGATGCGTTAGCCTCTCCCCCGGGGCACGAGGGGAGGCGGCGATGGAGGGCAATTTACAGCTGGCGCTGGCGACGGGGGCGTTCATCGGCACGCATCTGGGCCTTTCCCACCCCTTGCGCGCGCCGTTGGTGAAGGCGCTGGGGGCGGTCGGCTTTCAGATCCTCTATACGGTCGTTGCCTTTGGCTGTTTGTGGTGGATTTCGCGCGCCTTTCACGCGCTGCCGCCGCAGGCGCCGCTGTGGGACGTGGGCGACGCGCTCTGGGCGCTCTCGACGCTCGTCATGCTGCTCGCGAGCGTGCTGCTGATGGGCTCGCTGATCGGCAACCCGGCCTTTCCCGCGCCCAATGTAAAAGTGCCGGGGGCGGCGCGCGGGGTGTTCGCGATCACCCGCCACCCGATGCTCTGGTCGTTCGCGCTGTGGGGCCTGGCGCATATCTTGGTGCTGCCGATCCCGGCCCAGTTCATCGTCGCCGGGGGCTTCGCCGCCTTCGCGCTGATCGGCGCCGCCGCGCTCGATGCCAAGAAGACGCGGGCGATCCCCGACGTCTGGCGGCCGTGGATGGCGATGACGAGTTACCTGCCCTTCCAGGCGATCGCGCAAGGCCGCGCGCGCTTCGGCGGGTTTCGCCCGCATGATCTGGCGGGGGGTCTGGTGATCTGGCTCGCCGCCACCTGGGCGCATCTGCCCGCCGCCGGCATCCCGGCGGGCATCTGGCGCTGGGTGGGCTAGAGCGATTTCCAGGCAGGTGGAATCGCCTGCCGATTCGGAAATCGCGGCAAATCAAAGATCTAGAGCGGCGATCCGATGCAATCGGATCGGAAACCGCTCTAGGCACAAGCGGCCGCAAGCGCCGCGCGATTTCCGCTGACCCGCCCGGCGTTCGGCGCTAAGCTGCTGAAATGGCGCGAACCAAGCCAGGGCAGCGGCGGGGGCAGGGGCAGGCGCGCGCGGAAGGCGCGCCGCGCTTCTATCGACGCAGCGCGCTGCCCCCCGGGGTCGGGCTGGCGCTTCGGATCGGCGCGACCTTGGGCTTGATCGGCATCGCGCTCGCCGGCCATTGGCTCGATCGCGACGGGCTGCGCGACAATGCCGATGGCCAAATCTCGTTTCTCGACGTCGTCTATTTCACCATGATCACCGTCACCACGGTCGGCTATGGCGATATCGTTCCCGTCACCGATCGCGCGCGGCTGTTCGACACCTTCATCGTCACCCCGGTGCGGATCTTCATTTGGCTGATCTTCTTCGGCTCGGCCTATAGTTTCTTGCTACGCAACGGATGGGAGCAGTGGCGGATGAAAGCGATCCAGCGCCGGTTGAGCGGGCACACGATCATCGGCGGTTTCGGCGCGACCGGGCGCGAGGCGGCCGCCGAGTTGGTGCGCCGCGGCAGCCGCCCCGAGCGGATCGTGGTGGTCGACGAGGCCCCCGGCGTGATCAAGGACGCGATCGAGCAAGGCTTCGCAACCGTGCAGGGCGACGCGACGCACAATGCCGTGCTCGAAGCCGCCGGCCTCGCCCAGGCGCGCGCGCTGCTGGTGACGCCCGGGCGCGACGATACCGCCGTGCTGATCGCGCTCACCGCGCGCCGCCTCGCGCCGAGCGTACCGGTCGCGGTCGCGATCCGCGAGACCGAGAATGAGATTCTCGCGCGCGACGCGGGCGCGCTGGTCATCGTCAATTCGGTGAGCTTTGGCGGGCAATTGCTGGCGGGCTCGAGTCTCGCGCCGCGCATGGCCGATTATGTCTGCGATCTCATTACGCATGAGGGCGAGGTGATGCTGCGCGAACGGCCGGTGCGCCGCGACGAGATCGGCCTGCGCTTGACCGAGCTCGGCAGCGGGCAGGGGATGCGGCTGTACCGCGCGGAGCGCGCGATCGGCTTTTGGGAGGCGGACGCGGTGCTGCAAGCCGGCGACACGGTGCTCGAAGTCGTCCCCCGGGGCGACGCGCGGACGGGCTGAGGGCCGGCCCCGCTTACCGCCGCGCGGCGAAAAAGGCGCGCAGCAGCGCCGCCGCCTCGCTCTCGCCGATGCCGGCATAGATTTCGGGCCGATGGTGGCAGGTCGGTTGGCCGAAGAAGCGCGGCCCGTGCGCGACCGCGCCGCCCTTGGCATCCTCGGCGCCGTAATAGAGCCGGTCGAGCCGAGCATGAGCAATCGCCCCGGCGCACATCGCGCAGGGCTCGAGCGTCACCCACAAATCGCACCCGTCGAGCCGATCGCGCCCGAGCGCGCGCGCCGCCGCGCGGATCGCCAGGATCTCGGCATGCGCGGTCGGGTCGGCGAGCGCGCGCGGGGCGTTGGCCGCCACCGCGAGCACGCTGCCGCTCCGCGTCACCACCGCCCCCACCGGCACTTCGCCGCGCGCGGCGGCCTCGGTCGCGGCGGCGAGCGCGCGGCGCATTGGTTCGGGGAGCGGAAACATCGCCCCGCTATGCCCGCCCCGCGCCCCCCGCGCCAGAGCGCGGGCGAGGGAATCGGTTGACCTTTGGCGCGCCACCGCTTAAGGGGCGCGACTTTCCAGGTTTCGAGGATCAGTCGATGTCGCGCATTTGCGAGCTGACCGGCAAGGGTCGGCAAGTGGGGCACAATGTCTCCCACGCCAACAACAAGACCAAGCGGACCTTTCTGCCCAATCTGCAGAACGTCACGCTGATTTCGGACGCGCTGGGCACCAGCGTGCGGCTGCGCGTGTCGACGCATGGGCTGCGCTCGGTCGAGCATGTCGGCGGGCTCGACAATTGGCTGATCAAGACCTCGGACGATCAGCTCTCGCTGCGCGCGCGCCGGCTGAAGCGCGACGTCAAGAAGAAGCTCGCCCCCACCGCCGAGACGGCGGCCGCTTAACCGCGCCGACGCGGCGGCGTGATCGGCGCGCGGGGCGGCGCCAGCGCCGCCTCGTCGAGCCGGAATTCGAGCAACAGGCTCGCCTCGAACAAGCTTTGATTATCGTCGCTCGCGATCCATAATTTGATCGCGCCGCCCTCGCGCACCGCCGCGACCGCCTCGAAATTATCGTGGAGCGCGGGGGCGGCGAAACGCGCGATCGGCCGCCCCACCACGCGGGCGCCCGGGCGGATCGCGTCCTTGGGGAGCAAGGTGACGATCACGGTGAAGCCGTCGGTCAGATCGGCGCGCCGGTTGAGCAGCACCAGGCGGCCGTCGGGCAGTTCGGCCATGTCGGTCGGCTTATAGCCCTTGGGCGGCACGTAGCGGAAGCGGAAGGCGCGCCGCGGGTGCCGCACCGGATCGGCGAGGAACACCAGCCCCTCGCACCCCGCCCCCGGCGCGACTTCATTCTCGTCGATCGCGACGAAGCGCCCGCTCGCCAGGCGGGCGAAGGCCTCCGCCCCCCGATTCTCGTCCCACCCCGCCATCGCCGGCGGCGCGACATGCCCCTCGGCGCGGGCGAAGCCGGGGGCGTAGCGCCAGATTTCGTTGCGCGTCTCGAATGCTACCCAAAGATGCCCGGCGGGATCGCGGGTCAGCGCCTCGCTATCGCGGTCTTCGCCGCGCCAGCCCCCGCGCGGCACCGCCGGCAGATGAAAGATCGCGGGCGCGCCCAGCCGCCCACGCGCGTCGAGTGTGAAGCGAATCCCTTGGCCGCTGTCGCTCAGTAGCGTGAAGGCGCGGCCATCGGTCTGCATCGCCGAAAAGCCGCCGAACGCGGGGTCGCCGCTGGTGAGGCGATAGCCGCGCTCGAACACCAGCGCGCCGATCCGCCGCCGCCCGGGCGCGCCCGGATAAAGCGCGACCGGCGCAACGCTGAAGCGAAGGCTCGGGTCGAAGAGCCTTTGCTGGGGAAGTCCCTCCCATGGGGGAACGAACAGCAGCGGAAGGATTACCGACCAGAAAAGGCGCATGGCGCCCTCATAGAGCGCTTGGCCGCGCGGGAAAGGCTGAACGCGCGATAACGGGCGCATTCAGCCCCGGCTCAAAGCGACTCGGGCATTAGGGCAGCATCGGTGCAAGGGAATCGCCTCTTGCTGCCGCAGCGAGTGGAGACGAGTGATGATGAAGAAGCTTTCCGCCGCCGGTGCAGCGCTTGCCCTGGGCATGAGCGCGCTGGTTCCCCTGACCGCCGCCTCGGCGCAGGATTATGGCTATCGCGATTATCGCGGCTATCGCGGCGACGTTTATCGTGGTGACGTTTATCGCGGTGATGCCCGCGGCTATTATAACAATGGCTATAATGGCTATTATGACAATCGCTACAATGATCGCGTCTATCGCGATTATCGGCGCGACTATCGTTACAATGATCGCCGCTGCGACGGCACCACCGGCACCGTGGTCGGCGCGATCGCGGGTGGCTTGCTCGGCAATGTCGTCGCCGGGCGCCGCGATCGTGGCCTGGGGACGGTGCTCGGCGCCGCCGGCGGCGCGCTCGCGGGCCGCTCGATCGATCGCAGCGACTGCCGTTCGCGCTATTGATTCCCCGGCGTATCGGGGGAACGAGAGGGCCGGTGCTCAATCGGGCGCCGGCCCTCGAGCGATCAATACATATGCTGACCGCCGTTGATGCTGAGCGTCGAGCCGGTGATGAACCCGCCCTCGTCGCAGCATAGGAACGTCACCGCGCGCGCGATTTCGCTCGCTTGGCCGAGCCGCCCGACCGGAATGCGCGCGACGATCTTGCCGAGCACGTCGGCGGGGACGGCGGCGACCATGTCGGTATCGATATAGCCCGGCGCGATCGCGTTCACCGTCACGTTGAACTTGGCGCCTTCCTGCGCCAGCGCCTTGGTGAAGCCGTGAATGCCCGATTTGGCGGCGGCGTAATTCACCTGCCCATATTGCCCCGCCTGGCCGTTGATCGAGCCGATGTTGACGATCCGGCCCCATTGGCGCTCGCGCATCCCCGCGAACACGGCTTTGGCCATGTTGAAGCAACCGCCCAAATTGGTGTCGATCACGTCCTTCCACATTTGGTAGGTCATCTTCATCATCGTGCCGTCGCGGGTGATGCCGGCATTGTTGATGAGCGCGTCGACGGGCCCGAGTTCTTCGACCACCTGCGCGACGCCGGCCTGGCACGCGTCGAAATCGGCGACGTCCCATTTATACGCCTTGATCCCGGTGCGCTCGGTAAAGGCGCGCGCGCGCTCTTCATTGCCGGCGTAATTGGCGGCGACGGTGAAGCCCGTATCGCGCAATGCAAGGCTGATCGCCTCGCCGATGCCGCGGGTTCCGCCAGTCACGATTGCGACGCGTGCCATCTTCCTCTCCTTTTTCGCAGGCTCAGGTCCAGCCTTGCAGTTCGCGGCCGATTAGCCGTTCGAGCATCTCCATACCAATCGGTCGGTCGTTCAAACAGGGCAAGTAAGCGAAATGCGTGCCGCCGGCTTCCTCGAAGGTCTCGCGACCGCGAATCGCGACTTCTTCGAGCGTCTCCAGGCAATCGGCGGAAAAGCCCGGCGCGACGACGGCGATGCGCTTCACGCCCTTGCCCGGCAGCGCGGCGAGGGTTTCGTCGGTCGCGGGTTCGAGCCATTTGGCGGGGCCGAATCGCGATTGGAAGGTCACGATCACCTCGCGCCCCAGCGCCTCGCCGAGCAGCCGCGCGGTCTTTTGGCATTGGCAATGATAGGGATCGCCCAGATCGAGCGTGCGCGCGGGCATGCCGTGGAAGCTCACCAACAGCGCCTGCGGATCGAAATCGAGCCCCGCGAGCCCCGCGCCGATATCGGCGGCGAGCGCGTCGATGTGAAGCGGATCGTCATAATAGGGCGGCAGCGTGCGCAGCGCGGGCTGCCAGCGCATCCGGCGCAGCTCGGCGAACGCCTTGTCGTTCGCGGTCGCGGTCGTCGCCGCGCAATATTGCGGATAGAGCGGGGCGAGCAGCAGCCGGTCGCAACCCGCCTCGAACAGCCCCCGCAGCACCTCGGCGATCGCGGGGCGGCCATAGCGCATCGCCCAATCGACCGTGACCGCAGCACCCAGCCGCGCCTGGAGCGCTTCGGCCTGGCGGCGGGTAATCGCGGCGAGCGGCGAGCCCTCGTCGCTCCACACCGCGCGATAGGCCTCGGCCGAGCGCTGCGGGCGGGTGTTGAGGATGAAGCCGCGCAGAATCGGCTGCCACAAGGGCGCGGGGATCTCGACCACCCGCCGGTCCGACAGGAATTCGCCCAGATAGCGCCGCACCGATCGCGTATCGGGCGCGTCGGGCGTGCCGAGGTTGATCAGGATCACGCCGACGCGGCGAGGTTTGACCGGCGGGTGATCGGGCGGAAGGGTCATGCCGCCGCCGTAAAGGGCAAGGCGCGCAAACGGAAGCCCGTCGCGGCGTGGAGTGCGTTGGCGATCGCCGGGGCGACCGGCGGCACCGCGAGTTCGCTCACCCCGCCGGGCTCGGCGTCCGAGCGAATCAGCTCGACGGTGATGTCGGGCGTGTCGGCGAGCGTGGGCAGCTCGAGCGCGCCGAGCCGCGCCGGGGCGGGGCGGCCGCGTTCGAAGCCGATCGGCGCGCCGAGCGCCGCGCTCATGCCGAAGATCAGGCCGCCCTCGATCTGCTGGCGCACCAGCTCGGGATTGATCTGACGCCCGCAATCGACCGCCGCCACCAGCCGGTCGACCACCGGCACGCGCCCCTCCTCGAAATGCGCCTCGGCGAGCACCGCGATATGGCTGCCGCGAAACGAATGACAGGCGATGCCCTGGCCCGATCCGGGCACGCCCCCCTCCCAGCCGCCGAGCGACGCGGCGGTCGACAGGCAGCGCACCAGCCGCGGCTCGCCGGTGATGCCGACGCGGAACGACAGCGGCTCCGAATTGGCCGCCTGGGCGAGTTCGTCGAGGAAACTCTCGGTGAAGAAGGCGGTATAGCCATGCGCCCCCCCGCGCCAATAGCCGGTGGGCAGGCCGATCTCGGCGGGGTGGTGATCGAGCGCGAAGGCGGGGAAGCGATAATAAGGAATCGCCCCGGCGACCGCCGCCATATCGCCCTCGCCCTCGGCGAGCAGCGCCGCGCGCGTCGCCGGATCGCCGCCGAACAGCCGCTGGGCGAGCGCGGTGCCGCTCGCGGGCGTCGCGATCTTGGCCCGCCAGCCGAGGATCGTGCCATTGGCGCCCAAACGCGCGGTGAGCCGCGCGACGGCGGGGGCGCGGAACGGATCGCGCGCCAGCTCCTCGCGCCGCGACCAGACGAGCTGCACGGGCCGTTTCGCCGCGCGGGCGATCAGCGCGGCCTGGGCGGCGATGGTCGGCTCGAGCCCCATGCCGAACGAGCCGCCGACGAGCATCGGATGCACCGTCACCGCGCCGGCCGCGATGCCGAGCGCCGCCGCCGCCGCATCGCGCGCCAGGCCCGGGGCGAGCGTCGGCAGCCAGAGTTCGAGCCGATTGCCGTCGAAGCGCGCGGTCGCGCTTTGCGTCTCGAGCGAGGCGTGCGGCGCGAGGCCGACGCGATATTCGGCCGCGACGCGCGCGCGGCCCCGCAGCGCCGCCTCGATATCGCCGCGCCGCGACAGTCGCACGCCCGGCGTGGCGAGCGCGCGCGCGAGCGCCGCGTCGATGCTCTTGGACGAAAGCGCGGGCGCGCCGCTCACGCGCGGGGCGAGCGCCTCGACCGCGCGATGCGCCCCCCACCAAGTGGTGGCGAGCGCCGCGACCCAATCGCGCTGTTCGACGAGCATCAAAAAGCCCGGCGCCTTGGCCGCCGCCGCGCGGTTGAGCCCGGTGATATGCCCGCCCGGCGGCGCGCTCCAGGCGGCGGCGAAGACCATGTCGGCCAGCCGCACGTCACCCGCGAAATTGGCCGAGCCATCGACCTTGGCGGGCACGTCGAGCCGGGGGAGCGGCTCGCCTGCGAGCGCGCCCGATCCCTCGGCGCGCAGCGGCAGCGTCTTGGGCAATGCCTCGCGCACCGCTTCGGCGGCGAGCTCGCCGAAGCGCGCGCGGCGCCCGCCATGGCTGACGAACCCGCCATCGGCGACGCAGGCGCGCCAATCGACCCCCCAGCGCTTGGCGGCGGCCTTGCACAGCAGCACGCGCGCGGCGGCGCCGGCGCGGCGCAATTCCCCCTCGAACGCGCGCAGCGAGCTCGAACCGGCGGTGAGCATCAGCGCGGTCGGCGCGGCATAGCGCGCGGCGAAAGCGGCGGGGGCGCCCGCGAACAGCCCTTCGAACAACTCGGCCGCCGCGAGGCGATTGGCGTAGAGCGGGTTGAGCGGGGCGGGCTCGACCGAGACGGTGCGCCAATCGGCGCCGAGTTCATCGGCGAGGATTTGCGGCAGCGCGGTCCAGCTGCCCTGGCCATATTCGGCCTGGGGAATGGCGACCGCGACATGCCCGTCCTCGCCGATCTTGGCCCAGGCGCCGAAGATCGTCTCGCCCGGCGCCGCGGTGAGATTGGGGGTATAGGCGCGCGGCCATAGCCCCCAGGCGACCACCAGCCCCACGCCCGCGCCCCCGGCGATGAGCAAGCCGCGTCGATCGATCAGGGGAAGCCGTGCCATCGCCTTGGCTTAGGGCGCGGGGTGGCGCGTGAAAAGCGTTTAGCCGCCCTGGAGCGCGACCAGCGCGTCGACCAGCGCGGCGTCATCGCCCGGTTCGATCGGCGCGTGATAGACCTTGCGCATCTTGGCGACCTCCGCCGCCCAGGCCGCGCGCGACAATTTGGGCTGGGCGGTGAGGAACTCGCTCGAATGGCAGCCGGTGCAATTTTGCGTCACCGCCTCGAATTTCTCGCTGAGCCCCGGCGGGTCTTGCGGCAGATCGATCGTCTTGTTCTTGAAGGCGACGCCCATGCTCGCGAGCGCCGCCGCGGCGAGCAGAAATTTCATGCGACCATCACCCTGATTCGTTCGACCGCGTTGTAAAGATAGCCCCCCGGGTTCCACACCGCGCGCATCGGCTGCGCGCGCCCATCCTCGGCGGTGCAGCGCACGGCGAGCGTCGCCGCGCCGCGCGCGAAATCGGTCGTCGCTTGCCACGCGCGAAAGCCATATTTGCCCTGATCGGGCCCGAGCGTCGCCGCTTGCCAGCTCGCGCCGCCGTCGCGGCTGAGTTCCACCTTCGCGACGCCGCTCGCCCCGCCGAACGCGATGCCGCGCACCAGGCGCGGCCCCGGCGGCACCACCGCGCCTTCCGCCAAATTGGTGACGAAGCTGCGCGGCGGCATCTTGTTGATCGGCACGCTTTCGAACTGGGTCGTCCCCGGCGCGACCCCGCCATCGGGGGTCGCGGGGATGCGATAGGCGGTCTTCATCCAGAAATTATCGTCGGGGGCGGTGAGCAATTCGATGCTCGACAGCGCCTTCACCCAATAGGTCGAATACCAGCCGGGCACGATCAGCCGGATCGGATAGCCGTTGAGCAGCGGCAGCGGCGCGCCGTTCATCGCGAAGGCGATCATCACCTCGCCATCCATCGCATGATCGAGATCGAGCGACTTCAGGAAGCGCGGCGCCTCGGGCGGCGGCGCGTCGAGCCCGCCGAAGCGCACCGCGACCGCGCCCCGCTTCACCCCCGCGCGCGCGAGCACCGCCTTCAGCGGCACGCCGGTCCAGCGCGCGCAGCCCATCGCGCCATGCCCCCATTGCGCCCCGGCGACGCGGGGGGAAACGAAGCCGCGCGAATTGCCCGAACATTGGTTGACCGCGACCAGCTCGACGCGCGGCAACTTCAGCAGCTCGCCGAGCGTCAGCGCGAGCGGGCGGGCGACCGCGCCGCTCACTTTCAGCCGATAATCGCGTGCGCTCACCGCGAGCGGAATGTCCTGATAATGCCAGCGGACGTAGAAACGATCATTGGGGGTGAGCAGCCCCGCGTCGAAAGCCTCGAACGGGGTTTCGAGCAACGGCGCGCGGGTGCGCTGGAGGATCATCTCGCCTTTTTCGGGAAAGGCGCGGGTGAGCGGGCGCGCGCCGTTCGCGAACCCCAGCCGGACCTCGCGCGCGAGCCCCGGCGCGGCGGCGAGCCCGCCCAGCCCGGCGAGCGCTAGCCGCCGGCTAAGCATGGGCGGCGAGCGGCGCGAAGCGCGCGACCTGGCGGCCGACCAGCGCGAGCTGATCGAGCACCGCCGCGTCGCTCGCTCCGCCCGCCTCGTCGAATTTGGTGAGCTGCGAATTGATCGCGGCGGCGAAGGGCGTGGGCCAGCCGCGCAGGGCGTGGACGATCGAGCGCAAAGCGGCGATCGTGCTCCCCGTCGCCTGCCAGCCATAAGCGGTGGCGATCAGCCCGACGGGCACGTCCGCCAGATAGGGGCGCGGATCGCGCGCGGTTTCTTCGAGCAGATCGAGCGCGTTCTTGACGAGGCCCGAGATCGAGCCGTGATAGCCCGGGCTCGCGATGATCACCGCCGAGGCGCGCCGCACCGCGCCGACGAAGCGCTGCTCGCATTCGGTGCGCTCATGTGCCTTGGGGTTGTAGAGCGGCAGCAGCGCGAGCGCCTCGCCGCCGAAGAGCTGCGTGTCGAACCCTTCGCGCGCGGCGGCCTCGAGCGCGATCATCAGCGCGCGCTCGGTGGAGGAAATGCCCCCGATGGTGCCGCCGATGCCGACGACGAGCGGTTTGGGATCGATCATCGCCGCCCTCTCTAGCGCAGAAAGCGGGCGCGCCGAAACCGGCAAAAACAGGGGGGATCGAATGCGTTGCCGCCCCGGCGCGGCGCGCCCCTGCCAAGGCGCCGCGGTCAGCGCACCACCGGCAGCATCAGCTTCGATCCCGCGCAAATCTTCTGCTCGGCGCGGACATAATCCTCGGGCTTCGCCTTGGCGATGTTGGGGACGAAGCTTTGCGGATTGCGGTCGATCACCGGGAACCAGCTCGATTGCACCTGCACCATCAGCCGGTGGCCTTTCTTGAACACATGATCGTGATCGCGCAGCGGCACTTCCCAGCGCGTCACCTGATTGGGCACGAGCGGGGCCGGCTTGGCGTCGTCCGCCAGATAGCGCCCGCGTCGCACCTCCATCGCGATCGGCAGCTGATAGCCGTTGATCTGCGTCGTATACGTGCCGAGCGGGGCGTTGTTGTCGAGCTTTTCATGATCGTCCGGAAAGACGTCGATCAGCTTGACGACGAAATCGCTGTCGGTGCCGCTCGTCGCCGCCTGGAGTTCGGCGAGCACCGCGCCGGTCACGGTCAAATCGGCGTCCAAGGGCGCCGAGACATAGCTCAGCACATCGGGCCGCCCGCCGACGAAGCGTTGATCCGCCGCTTCCCACCAGCGCCATTCGGGGCGCGGATAAGTGGGTGAGATCGGCCGCGCGCGGAACGGCACCGGATTGGCGGGGTCCGACACATAAGTCCGGCAGGCCTCGCCCGTCGCCGGCGCCGAAAAGCTCAGCGAACCGTCGGCGCGCAGATAAAGCGCGGTCGGCTTGGCGGCGGCGAGCGGCCATTGGTCATAGCGCCGCCACACCCAACTCCCCGATTGGAAGCTGTTGACCAGGCCCACCGGCCGCGCGCCCTTGCCGTGGAGCCAATAGCGGAAGAAGGGCGCCTGCATCTTCTCGACGAAGCGCGTCGAGCTATCGACCTTGTAATCGATCGGGCCCAGCTCGTGCTCGCCCGGGCGGCTCCACGTGCCATGCGCCCAGGGGCCGACGACCAGTTGCGACAAATTATCGGGGTCGTTCTGGCGTTGTTTGGCGAAAATTTGCCAACTGCCCCAGGGGTCTTCCTGATCCCAATAGCCCGCTACGTTGAGCGTCGGCACGCTCGTTTTGCCGAGCGCGTCGGACCAACGCTGGCGGCGGTAGAAATCGTCATGATCGGGATGTTCGATCAAGTCGCGGATCAGCGCGCTCTTGCCCTTGATATAGCGCTGTTCGATATCGGCGAGCGATCCCGCGCGCAGGAAGAAATCATAAGTATCGATCGTGTCATAAGTGAATTCGGCATTGGTCTTGTCGGCCTGGAGCAAATAGACCCAATCGGTGATATAGCTCAACCGCGCCGCGCCCCAGCGGTGGAGATCGTCATTCTGCCAATAATCGATCCAGGCGGCCTGGGGGCTGGTCGCCTTCAGCGCGGGGTGCGGCTTGGCGAGCGGGATCGCGGCGGCGAAGCCGGGATAGCTGATCCCCCACATGCCGACGCGGCCATTATTGCCGCGCACGTTCTTCACCAGCCAGTCGATACTGTCATAGGCATCGGTCGCTTCGTCGGGTCCCGTGTCGCTGAGCGCGGTCGACAAAGTGAAGACGCCTTCGGACTTGAAGCGCCCGCGCATCGATTGGAAGACGAAGATATAGCCGTCCTTGGCGAGCGCCTCCCACCCCTTGGGCACCGCCGCGAGCGGTCCGCCGGGCACGCCATAGGGGGTGCGCTGGAATAGGATCGGCAACGGCCCCTTGGCGTCCCGCGGGCGCAGGATCACGGTCTGGAGCTTGGCGCCGTCGCGCATCGGCACCATCACCTCCTCGAAGGTGAAGGGCGATTGCGCGGCCGCGCTGCTCGTCTGCGCGGGCGTCGCGGCGGGGATGGCGAGCGCCAAAGCGAGCGCGGCGAAGGTCGTGCGGATCATGGCTTTTCCCCTGTCTCGGCCCCGATGTCGCACGCCATGGAAGGCGTGGAAAGGGGGTCAGCCGACCGGCGGCGGCACCAGGCCGATCGCTTTCATCACCGCCGCCTCGGCGAGCATCGCGACCAGCCAGTAAAGGCAATCGCCGAGGAGCCGGGCGACGCCGACGCCGCGATACGCCCCCGTCAGCGCGAGCGCGGGCGCGACGAAGCCCGCCCAGATCACGCCCGCGCTCGCCAGCGCCATCACCCAGGGGTCGGCCTTGGGCGGCGCCAGGATCAGCGCGCCCGCCAGGATCGCGGCGAACCAGAAATGCGCGACCAGGGCGGTGAGCGACACGCCCAAACCCAGCCGCCCGCCGCCGCTGAGTGCATGGCGCGCGAGCCCGAGCAACAGCGCGACCAGCGTCGCCGCGCCGATGGGCGCCAGATTGAGCAGGATGTAGATCATGGTTCGCCGAAATATCATGATCTTGCCGACACGTGCAAAGCCAATAGACGCTTAACCAACTCATGCTAACCAGGCTTATGCTCGCGCCGTCTCGCGCCCTTGTCGTCGATCGTCGCGCCGCCTGGCTTCGGGCCGGCGCGATCGGATCGGGCTATTTCGCCTGCGCGGCGGCGATGATTTTGCTGACCAGCTTCGAGGGCGGGCTCGCCGCCTTGTGGGTGGCGAGCGGGCTGCTCACCGCCGAGCTCGTCCACACGCCGCGCGACCGCTGGGCGCCGACGTTGATCGCCTGCGCGCTCGCCAGCATCGTGGCGACGGGCCTGTTCGGGCTCGGCTGGGGCATCGCGCCGCCGCTCGCGCTGCTCAACATGGGCGAATCGATCGTCGCCGCGCTGCTGCTGCGGCGGTGGCGCCCAAGCCATGATTTTCTCGAATCGGTCGATGGCGTGATCGGCCTGCTGCTCGCCGCCGCCGCCGCCGCGCTGGTGACCGCGATCCCCGCCGGACTGCTGAGCGGCATCGCGACCGGGCGCGCCTTTTATGGCGAGGCGCGCGGCTGGCTGCTCGGCCATGGCCTGGGCGTGCTCACGGCGGCGCCGGTGTTCCTGCTGCTGGTGCAAGGCGAATTCGCGCGCTGGCTGCGCGAGGCCTCGACGCTGCGCCGCGTCGAGGCGGCGGGCCATGCGCTGATGATGGTCGCGGTGAGCCTGTTGGTGTTCGCGCAAGACGCGCTGCCGCTGCTGTTCGTGCCGATCCTGCCGCTGATGCTGGTGACCTTCCGGCTCGAACGCGTCGGCACCGCCGTCGCGATCGTGATTCTGGCGGTGATCGGGGGCGTGCTCACCGCTTTGGGGAAGGGCGGGACTTATGTGATGCCGGGGAGCGTGCCCGATCACGTTCGGCTGTTCCAAGGCTATCTCGCGGCGACGGTGCTCACCGTGCTGCCGGTCGCCGCCGAGCTGCGGCTGCGCCGCGCGACGCTCGACCGGCTCGCCGATAGCGAGGCGCGCTACAAGCTCATCACCGAAAGCGCGACCGATATGATCGTCACGCTCGATGCGGCGGGCGTGGTCGATTACGTCTCGCCCTCGGCGCGCGAGGTCACCGGCTTCGCGCCCGAGGAGATGATCGGCCTCACCCCGGCCGAGCTCGCCTGCGGCCCCGACCGCGCGACGATGCAAAGCGCCATCGACGCCGCGCGCGCGCATCCCGGCGAGCGATCGATCATCGAATATCGCGCCGAGAATGCGCAAGGCGAGCGGCGCTGGTACGAGGCGCACACCCGCGCCGCCGTCGCCGAGGGGCGGATCACCGGCTGGGTGAGCGCGGTGCGCGACATCTCCGCGCGCAAGGCGCTCGAGGCGCGGCTCGCCCACGCCGCGACGACCGATCCGCTGACCGGGCTCGCCAATCGCCGCAAATTCGATTCGATCCTCGATCGTCGGATCGAGGCGGCCGATAGCGGGTGCATCGCCTTGTTCGACATCGATTTCTTCAAGCGCGTCAACGATGCCTATGGCCATGCGATCGGCGATCTGGTGCTGGAGACCTTCGCGCGCGCCGCGCTCGGCTGCGTGCGCGCGGGCGATCACGTCGCGCGGCTGGGGGGCGAGGAATTCGGGCTGATTCTGCCCGGCGCGACGCTCGATCAAGCGGCGATGGTGTGCGAGCGGGTGCGGCTCGCGGTCGCCGAGGCGGAAACGCTCACCCCGTGCGGCACGGCGGTGCGGGTGACGGTGAGCGCGGGGCTGGTCGCGATCCGCCCGGGCGCGGCGCGGCTCCAGCTGATGCGCGCCGCCGACGAAGCGCTCTACCGCGCCAAGGCGAGCGGACGCGATCGTTACGCCGTGGCGGCCTGACGCTCGACCAATTTGCGGATCACCCGCTCGAACACCTCCACCGGCTGCGCGCCTTGGACGAGATAGCGATCGTCGAAAATGATCGAGGGCACCGCCGCGATCCCGCGCTCGTGCCAAAAGGCCTCGCCCGCGCGCACCGCCTCGGCATGGGCGTCGCTCCCGAGCACCGCCTCGGCGCCCGCGCGATCGAGCCCGACCTCGGCGGCGGTCGCGGCGAGCACGCGTGGGTCGCCGATGTCGGCGCGATCGGTGAAATAGGCGCGGAACAAGGCGTCCTTGAGCGCGGCCTGCGCGCCCGCGTCGCGCGCCCAATCGAGCAGGCGGTGCGCGTCGAAGCTATTGTAGATGCGGCTGGTCGCGTCGCCGTTCATCGTAAAGCCGAACGCCGCCGCCGCCTCGCGGATGCGCGCGCGGTTCGCCTCCGATCGTTCGGGGGTCGCGCCATATTTCTCGGCGACATGCTCGACGATATTCTGCCCTTCGCGCGGCATGTGCGGGTTGAGCTCGAACGGGTGGAAGACGATCTCGGCCTCGACGTCGGCGTTCCGCGCGAGCGCCGCGCGGAGCGCGCCGAGCCCGATGACGCACCAGGGGCAGACCACGTCCGAGACGAAATCGATCTCGAGCCGCGTCACGCCTCGTCGCCGCGATATTTGATTTCCAGGAACCGCCCGCGCGTCGCGAGCGCATCGAGATCGCCCTGCGCCAGTTCCTCGGTCATCGCGCCGATCTCGTCGGCGATCAATTGCAGCCCCTCGACGAGCTGGGCATCGGGCGTCTTGCCGTTGCGCTCGACGCGGCGCAGCTCCTTGGGCACCGCTTGATAGCCCTTGACGAATTCGGGCAATTGTTCGCCGATCAGCTTGCGCACCTCGGCCGCCGCCGGCGCTTCCTCGGGCAGGCGTTCGAGCTGGAGCGCGAGCGTGTCGAGCTTGAGCGACAGGCCGTCGAGCACCGACACGGCGGGCGCGGGCAGCGCCGGGCGTTGGGTGGAAAGCCAGCGCTCGGTCTGCGCGGGGAGCGCCTTGAGCGGCACCGCGGCGAGCTTTTCCGGCGTGGGCGGTGCCTCGGTGGGCGTTGCCATCAGCACGAAGCTCACGACCAGCATCAGCATCACCGCCGCGACCCAGCCGAGCGCGCCGAGTAGCCCGAACAGGCTCGCGCCGATCGCCGCCGCCAGGATCAGCGCATCGGCGACGAGCGCGCGCTGCAGGCGCCGCCCGGTCTCGCGTTGGCGCTCGCGCAGTTGCGCGCCCTGGCGCGCGCGGCCGGTGCGTTCGAGCAAGTCGCGCGCGCGCTCGATCTGGCGATCGGTTTCGCTCAATTCAGCGCCTCGAGCTTGATCACCTCGGCGCCGCTATTCTGCGCGGCGCCCTCGGCGCGGGCGATATAGCCCTTGGATTTCTCGACCTCGTTCGACAGCGCGTCGACCGTGATCTTCATGCTGTCGAGCGATTTGAGCTTGAAGCTGTCGATCGCGTCCATCGTGTCATAGATATTCTGGAAGGCGCGCTGGAGCGTCTCCAGCGGGATGGTGCTGCTCGCGGCTTGTTCATGGATCGCCGCCGTTTGCGATTTGAGCAATTGCCCGGTCGAATCGATGATGTTCGCGGTCGTGGTGTTGAGCTGGGTGATCTGCTCCAGCACCAATTTCTGGTTGGTGAGCGCCTGCGCGACGGTGACCGCGGTGCGCAAAGCGGAAACCGTGGTGGTGGACGCCCGATCGACCCCCTTCACCAGCTCGACATTGTTCTTCTTGACCAGATCGAGCGCGAGATAGCCCTGCACCGTCACCGCCATTTGGGTCAGCAGATCCTGCACCCGCTGACGGACGTAGAAGAGCGCCGATTCGCGGATCGCCTTGGCCTTGGCCGGATCGGTCGCGTCGAGCTCGTTGGCCTTGTCTTCCAGCCGCGCGTCCATCGTCTTCGCCAGCACGATCATCTGTTCGAGCCGCCCCATCGCGGTCCACAAATTGGCGCGCTCGGTGTCGATCGCGGCATTGTCCATCAGCAATTCGTCCTTGCCGCTCTGCAGCGACTTCAGAATCGCGGCGATATGCTGCTGCGACGATTTATAGCTGTCGAAATAATTGCGCATCGAATTGCCGAAGGGAATGATGCCGAAGATCTTCTTGGGCGCCATCATCTTCTTGGCGGGATCGAGATCCTCGATCGTGCGGCGCAATTGCGCGAGATCGGCGCCGACGCCCGATTCCTGGTCCATCGCGCGCACCGGGCGATCGAGGAAGCGGTTCGATTGGCTCGCCGCGTCGCGAATTTCCTTCTGCCCCATCGCGCTGATCGAATCGACGCGCTTGCCGAACTCGGGCGAATTGACGTCTTGCGCCACTAGATCGGCGATGAAGGCATCGACCTTTTCTTCGAGCTTGGTGCGCGTCGCCGCGTCCACCGGCACCAGCCCGGCGGCCTTTTCCGGCGCGACCGTCGGCACCGGATCGGGCGGGGTGAGCACCAGTTGCGCGGATTGAACTTGGGTCGCCATGCATCTTCCTCCCGCCGCCGTTCCCAGCCGCTCCTTGCCGCCACGCGCGCGGCGGATCAACCGTCTCGCCTCTATAAGACGCTTTGCCGTGCCGACCAATGGCCTACCCGTCTTGGGCCGCTCGCGCGCGTCGCTGGCAATTTTTTAAGCATCGTTACGGCAAAGCCAACTCGCGCGGGCGATGCGGCAAGGAAAAACGAGCGATGAAAGGCATCATCTTCAACCTTTTGGAAGAAGCGGTGATCGACTCGCTGGGCGACGCGGTGTGGGACGATCTGCTCGCCGCCTCGGGCGCGCGCGGCGTCTATACCTCGCTCGGCTCCTATCCCGATGCCGAAGTGGTCGCGCTGGTCGGCGCCGCCGCCGTCGCGCTCGATAAGCCGGCGGCCGAGATTCTGCGCTGGTTCGGCCAAAGCGCGATCCCGCGCTTCGTCGAACGTTACCCCGCGCTCTTCGCCCCGCACGCGACCGCGCGCGACTTTCTGCTCGCGCTGAACACGATCATCCACCCCGAGGTGCACAAGCTTTATCCCGGCGCGGTCTGCCCGCATTTCCGCTATCAGACGGCGGCGAGCGACCGGCTGCTGCTCGGCTATGACAGCCCGCGCCGGCTGTGCGCGCTCGCCGAAGGGCTGATCCTGGGCGCGGCGGCGCATTATGGCGAGGCGGTCGAGGTCGATCAGCCGGCGTGCATGCATCGGGGCGACGCGGCGTGCGAATTGGCGGTGCGATGGGTGTCCTGAACGCCGAGCCGTTTCGCGCCGCGCTCGCCGACTCCGCCGCCCAAGCCATCGCCCGGCTCGAACGCCGGCTCGAACGCGAGCGCGCCGCGCGGCTCGAGGCGGAGGCGATCGCCGAGGCGGGCTTGCGCCGCGCCTTCCTCGCGCAACAGCGCATCGAATTGCTCGAACGCGTCGCCGCCAAGGCCAATGAGGCGACCGACACGGCCGACGCGCTGCGCTTCGCGGTGCGCGCGATTTGCACGGCGACGGGTTGGGCGTTCGGCAATGTCTATCTGCTCGATCCGGCGGCGCGCGACCAGCTGATCCCGGCGCACGCCTGGCATGCCGATGATCCGCACGGCCTCGCGCCGTTCATCGAAGCCTCGCTCGGGCGCGGCTTCGCGGCGGGCGAGGGGCTGCCCGGGCGCGTGCTGGCGAGCGGCGCCCCCGCCTGGCTGCCCGAGCTCGCCGCCGACACCAATTTCCCCCGCCGCGCGGTGGCCGAGGCGGTCGGGCTCGCCTCGGCCTTCGCTTTCCCGATCCGCGTGCAGGACGAAGTGAGCGGCGTGCTCGAATTCTTCGCGCGCGCCGTGCTCGCCGAGGATGAAGCCATGCTCGCGGCGATGGCGCAGATCGGGACCCAGCTCGGCCGGGTGATCGAGCGCGAGAGGTTCGCCGCCAAATTGCTCCACGACGCGCTTCACGATCCGCTCACCGGCTTGCCCAACCGCGCGCTGTTCAACGATCGGGTGACGCTCGCGCTCGACCGGCGCGCGCGGCGCGGGGCGGGCGAGGTGGCGGTGCTGTTCCTCGATCTGGACGGGTTCAAGCTGGTCAACGACAGTTTCGGCCATCAGGCGGGCGACGCGCTGCTCCAGGCGATCGCCGCGCGGCTGCGCCAAGCGCTCGACGCGCTGCCCGGCGATGGCTGGCCCGCCTGGACGCTCGCCCGGCTCGGCGGTGACGAATTCACGATCGTGCTCGACGATTTCGACGCCCCCGCGCGCGCGACCGAGGTGGCCGAGCAGCTGCTCGCCGCGCTCGCCGGCCCTTATCGGCTCACCGGCGGCGAAGTTCATGCCAATGCGAGCATCGGCGTCGCTTTCGCGCAGACGCCCGGCGTCACCGCCGTCGATCTGCTGCGCAAGGCCGATACCGCGCTTTACGAGGCCAAGGCGCGCGGGCGCGGGCAGGTCGCCTTGTTCGACAAGGCCTTGCGCAAGCGCGCGCTCGCCCGGCTGCAAACCGAAAACGACTTGCGCCAGGCCTTGGCGCGCGACGAATTCCGCCTGCTCTATCAGCCGATCGTCGACATGAAGACCAACCGCGTCTCGGGCTTCGAAGCGCTGCTGCGCTGGCGGCGCGGCGGCGGCGAGGTCGTCGGGCCGGGCCAGTTCATCGGCGTCGCCGAGGAAACCGGGATGATCGTCGCGATCGGCAATTGGGTGCTGCGCGAGGCGTGCGCCGCCGCCGCCGGCTGGAACCGCGCTTTCGCCGCGCCGCCGATTTCGATCAGCATCAATGTCGCGCCGCGCCAATTCCTGCTGCCGGGTTTCGCCGAGATCGTCCATGCGGTGCTGCGCGACACCGGCATCGCGCCGGGCCTGGTGACGCTGGAGATCACCGAATCGACCGCGATCGCCAGCCCCGATCGCGCGATCGAGACGATGCGCGCCTTGCGCGGGCTTGGGGTGAAGATCAGCCTCGACGATTTCGGCACCGGCTATTCCTCGCTCGGCCATTTGCACCGCTATCCCTTCTCCTCGCTCAAGCTCGACCGCAGCTTCGTGCAGGATCTGTGCGACCCGCGCGAACGCGTCGCGCCGGGGATCGTGCGCGCGGTGCTCGATCTGGCGCAGACGATGAAGCTCACGGTCGTCGCCGAGGGGATCGAGACGAGCTGCCAGCGCCGCCAGCTGCGCGAGATGGGCTGCCAATTCGCCCAGGGTTTCCTCTTCGCCCAGCCGCTCAGCCTCGAGGCGGCGAGCGCGCTGATCGCGCGGCATCGCTGAGCCTTTTCGCGCCGCACCAATTGCGCTAAGGCGCCGCCCGAACGCTTTTCCCCGGGACAAGATATGAATTTGCGCAATATCGCCATCATCGCGCACGTCGACCATGGCAAAACCACGCTGGTCGACCAACTCTTCCGCCAGTCCGGCACTTTCCGCGACAATCAACGCGTCGAAGAACGCGCGATGGATTCCAACGACCTGGAGAAAGAGCGCGGTATTACCATTCTCGCCAAATGCACCTCGGTGGAATGGGAAGGTATTCGCATCAATATCGTCGACACGCCCGGCCACGCCGACTTTGGCGGCGAAGTCGAACGCATCCTCTCGATGGTCGATGGCGTGATCCTGTTGGTCGACGCCGCCGAAGGGCCGATGCCGCAGACCAAGTTCGTCACCGGCAAGGCGCTCGCGCTCGGCTTGCGCCCGATCGTCGTCGTCAACAAGGTCGATCGCTCCGACGCGCGCATCCAGGAAGTGCTGGACGAAGTGTTCGACCTGTTCGTCACGCTCGAAGCCAATGACGATCAGCTCGATTTCCCCGTGCTCTACGCCTCGGGCCGCAACGGCTATGCGAGCGAGGATGCCGAGGCGCGCGAGGGCACGCTCGCGCCGCTCTTCAACCGCATCGTCGCGCATGTGCCGCCGCCCAAGGTCGATCGCGACGCGCCGTTCACTTTCCTCGTGACGCTCCTCGATCGCGACAATTTCCTCGGCCGCATCCTCACCGGCCGCGTCGCCTCGGGCGTGGTGAAGCTCAACCAGCCGATCCACGCGCTCGATCGCGACGGCCGCGTGCTCGAGACCGGCCGCGCCTCCAAGCTGCTCGCTTTCCGCGGGCTCGAGCGCGTGCCGGTCGAGGAAGCCGAAGCCGGCGACATCATCAGCCTGGCCGGCCTCGCGGTCGCGACGGTCGCCAACACCATCGCCGACACCAGCGTTTCCACCCCGATCAAGGCCCAGCCGATCGACCCGCCGACGCTCTCGATGCGCTTCGCGGTCAATGATTCGCCGATGGCGGGGCGCGAGGGCAGCAAGGTGACCAGCCGCCTGATCCGCGACCGCCTGTTCCGCGAGGCCGAATCGAACGTCGCCATCCGCGTGACCGAAAGCGAGGACAAGGATTCGTTCGAAGTGGCGGGGCGCGGCGAACTCCAGCTCGGCGTGCTGATCGAGACGATGCGCCGCGAAGGCTTCGAGCTCGGCATCAGCCGCCCGCGCGTGCTGTTCCGCGATGGCGCGGGTGGCCGCGAAGAACCCTATGAAACCGTCGTGATCGACGTGGACGAGGAATTTTCGGGCACCGTCGTCGACAAGATGAACCAGCGCAAGGCCGAGCTGACCGACATGCGCCCCTCGGGCGGCGGCAAGACGCGGATCACCTTCTCCGCGCCCAGCCGCGGGCTGATCGGCTATCACGGCGAATTCCTGTCGGACACGCGCGGCACCGGCATCATGAACCGCATCTTCGAACGCTATGGCCCGTACAAGGGCACGATCGAGGGGCGGAAGAACGGCGTGCTGATCTCCAACGGCGCGGGCGAGGCCAATGCCTATGCGCTGAATTCGCTGGAGGAGCGCGGCATCCTGATGGTCGGCCCCGGCGAGCCTTTGTACGAAGGCATGATCATCGGCGAGAACGCCAAGGACGACGATCTCGAAGTCAACCCGATGAAATCGAAGCAGCTGACCAATTTCCGCGCGAGCGGCGGTAAGGATGATGCGATCCGGCTGACCCCGCCGAGGAAGCTGACGCTGGAGCAGGCGATCGCTTATATCGATGACGATGAGATGGTTGAGGTGACGCCGAAGTCGATCCGGCTGCGCAAGAAGTTTCTCGATCCGCATGAGCGGAAGAAGGCCAAGCGGGGGGCTGAGGCGGCTTGAGGGTGTTTGGAACAAGCAAGATCGCTATCGCTCGTAAGACCGATCGAGTCCTCATCCGAAGCTCGTAGAAGTAAGGGAAATTTATCATTGCGCGGTTATGTGCGGCGAGATATGGAGAAGAGTCGATTTCGCGAGTGACTTCATGCCGCCGATCCAGCTCGCAACCGTACTGCCTGGTGCTGAGCCGTTTAACGAAGGCAACGTTAATGCGACCTTTCGTGGCCAAATCCTTCTGGCAGACCATTCGGTACAAGGTGCCATCCTAAAGGATTTAGATGCGCGGCAGCTTGCTAATGAACTGCTTGTCTCTACGCTTGCGCGGCGTTCCGGTTTGCCCACGCCCGATGCTTATTTAGCGCTTGTACGCGCGGATGATCTTGCACTCAATTTCGCACCTTTCCTTCCAGATGGTAATCGAATTGTATTCGCTAGTGTCGATGTAAAAGTCCCAAATATCTCATTTCAGGTTCACCATGCTACTAATGAGGAACGCCAGCAGATTATCCGGGAAATTTTAGACTGGCATTATTTAGGCGCACTTTACGGGTTCGACACTTGGGTAGCAAATATCGATCGACACCGTGGCAATCTCCTATTTGGACGCAGGGGGGAAGTTTGGTTGATAGATCATGGTCATTGCTTATCTGGACCAAGTTGGCTGCCTGCTGATCTTCGACAAGACGGTCATTATCGCAACCGGCTTTCCGAATGGTTGACCGTTGAAATGGACGAAGCACAAAAAATGAAAAGACTAAGGGAGGCCGTTGCAAAAACATCATCTTTTCAAGCAATTAACATTGAAGACATTGTGACTAATAGATACATGATCTATCTTTTGAATCAGGGAGATGATCAAGTAATCACTGATTTTCTGAGGGGAAGATTGGATTATGTGCCAATCCATACGAGTAATGCACTAGGGGTGGCGCTGTTTCTATGAGTATCGATGCGCTATACGCAGGTCAGTTTCCCTCTTTTGAGAACGGCGTTCGCGCGTATTGGGCGCCCGTCCTAATTGCGCCTATTTCTGGTTCATATGAGCGCTTGGTGGTCGGTGTGGTAGTAGTGAATGAACGCGAATTTCATGTGGAAATCGCTAACGCACTCGAACGACTTCATTGCTTGTACGGAATTGAGGCTGAGGGTATCGAGTACGCCATCGAATTAACTAAAGAACATTTAATGCTTGATCTTAGCGCTCGTGGAGTTGCAGCAATAGATGAGCCTAGGCCACTTATATCAGGCGTTGAAGTTGGCAAAAAACGCAATGCTGAAGGTTCCACGGTCGTTGCAATTGCGCAAAACTGGATGCGGCAGATCTCTTCTCTTTATGATTACAACGTTAAGAGTGAAGTTACTTCCGTTTTGGATGAAAAAATGGGGCTAAACGATGGGGGTTTAGACCAATTACCCGCACTCGTAATGGATTACATTGTCAATAAAGACAATCGCTTCTCTCGATATTTTAATGCCGAGCTAAAGGAACGGCGCCGTAGGCGTCGAAGCGGTCGTAGCCATGAAATCTTGATTCATTTCGGTGGGTCTCGACTAGTTGCAAATTTTGGAACGCTGAAGGCTAATCGTATCAGCCCATCTGTAGATTTAATCAAAAGGCGACTTTGGGATCTTAAGGTGGACCGAGACAGAGACGGTCAAACTGCCTTTGCTCGTGTTCACGAAATGATAATCCAAACGCCAGCCAACGACGATCCCCAGGTTACGGTAGGGCAGCGAGCTTACCTTTCTGATGCGCTTGAGGCTCTTGAAGAGCAGGCTGATCAGGAGGAACTCCGATTGCGTAGCCTTCATACCGTAAGTGAGATTGGAGAACACGTACTCAGGATTGAGGCGCTTCGCGTTGCAATATAATGGCCGAATGTATTGAGTACCCCCCCTGTCCTACACCCCCCACCCCAGCGCATACTCTCCCCCCAAAACCGGAGAGCCCCATGCGCAATCGCACGCCCGTTCCCGCGGCCGATCGGCCGCCGCTCCCTGAATTCACCCCCGTCCCGCGCAAACCGCGCCATGATGGCTGGACGCCCGAACGGCAAAAGGCGTTCATCGCGGCGCTCGCCGATACCGGCTCGGTCAGCCGCGCGGCGGCGATGGTCAATATGGCGCAGACCAACTGTTACACGCTGCGCCGCGCGCCCGGCGCCGAGAGTTTCCGCAAGGCTTGGGACGCGGCGCTCGATTTCGGGCTGCAGCGCTTGAAGGACATCGCCTTCGAACGCGCGATCGAGGGCTATCTCGTCCCCGTCTTCACCGCCGGCAAGCTCCACGGCTTCCGCCGCAAACATAATGACGCGCTGCTGATGTTCTGCCTGCGCCATTATGGGCAAGACGCGCGCGGTCGGCGGACGACGATCGATTATTTCACCACCCGCGCCGATCATCGCGGCCGCGTGCGCGCGATCGAGAGCGAGCCGGTCACCGATCACACCCGCGTCGATCGCGTCGTGCAACAGGAGGCGGCGGGGGCGCCGATCGCCGATCTGGTCGAATTCGAAGGGGTCGAGCTCGATGCCGAGGCGCAGGCGGCGATCCAGGCGGCGCTGATCGCCTGCGCCGCGCGGCGTGACGCGGCCGAGCGGCTCGATCCGCCGCTGGACGCGAGCGAGGCGGCGGCGGCCGATCCCGACGCGGTCTATTTCCCGGCGCGCGATTTCGGTGCGGTGCTCGAGCCCGGCTGCGAGGATTGGGAACCCTTTGTCGAGGGCGAAGCGCCGTGGGAGGCTTTGGGGCGGGCGGACACAGTTGACCGTGATCGACCAGGCGCCCCCCTTGGCGCCCCCCGCTTGGCCTTGCGCGCCGCACCCCCTAACAAGCGGCGATGCGCTATCTCCGCCCCGTTCGCTTCGTCGATACCCCCGTTGGCGCCGAGCCCGTCGCGCGGCTCGCCGGCGGCTTGCTGTGGTTCGCCGCGCTCGAGGTGATCGCGGTCGCGGGCGGGCGGCGGACCGATCAGCGGATCGTGCCGGTGGCCGAATGGGACGCGTTCCTCGCCACGCTCCCGGCGCGCGAGGCGGAGGCGGCGGCGGCGACCTTCGCCCGGCTCACCGCGCCGCGCGGGCCGCTCGCGCTCGGCGAGCGGGTGCTGCGCTTCGATCAGCCGCATGTCGCGGGCATTTTGAACGTGACGCCCGACAGTTTCTCCGACGGCGGCAAGCACCGCGACGATCCCGAAGCCGCCGCCGCCGCGGGCTTCGACATGATCGCCGCCGGCGCCAGCCTCATCGATCTGGGCGGCGAATCGACCCGGCCCGGCGCGCCCCTGGTGTGGGAAGGGGACGAGCTCGCCCGCGTCGCCCCGGTGGTCGAGCGGCTGGCGAAGACGGCGGCCGTCTCGATCGACACGCGCAAGGCGGCGGTGATGGAAGCCGCCCTCGCGCGCGGCGCGGCGATGGTGAACGACGTGTCGGCGCTCGCCTGGGACACGCGCTCGGCCGAGATCGTCGCGCGGGCGGGGGTGCCGGTGGTGCTGATGCACTCGCCCGAGCCCGCGAAGGGCCCGCATGGCGGCGCGGGCTATGGCGACGTGCTGATCGAGGCTTATGACTTTCTCGAGCGCCGCATCGCCTTCGCGGAAGCCGCCGGGATCGATCGGGCGCGCATCATCGTCGACCCAGGCATCGGCTTCGGCAAGAGCCTGGCCGATAATCTCGCGCTGCTGAATGGCCTCGGCCTGTTCCACGGCCTCGGCTGCCCGCTGATGCTGGGGGCGAGCCGCAAGCGGCTGATCGGGGCGCTTTCGGGCGAGGCGCCGGTCGCGGCGCGGCTCGGCGGCTCGGTCGCGCTCGCGCTGATCGGCGCGCAGGCGGGGGCGCAGCTGCTGCGCGTCCATGACGTCGCGGAGACGGTACAAGCGCTGAAAGTCTGGCGGGGCTTGCGGGATGCCGCGCTCACGCCACGGTTGGGCTGAGAAAGGCTTCGCCGCGCAACACGCGCCCGCCCCGCCCGTTGATGCCTCCCCGAGCCCGAGGAGGCCAAAATGTTCATCCACAATAAGCGCCTGCAATATACCGTCCGCGTCGCCGAGCCCAATCCGGCGCTCGCCTCGCTGCTGCTCGAGCAGTTCGGCGGCCCCGATGGCGAATTGGCGGCGGCGATGCGCTATTTCACCCAGGGCCTGGGCGACGAGGATCCCGGCCGGCGCGACCTGCTGCTCGACATCGCGACCGAGGAGCTGAGCCATTTGGAAGTGATCGGCTCGATCGTCGCGATGCTCAACCGCGGGGTGAAGGCCGAACTCGCCGAGGCGAGCATGGAAGAGGCCGAGCTCTACCGCGCGATCAACGCGGGCGGCGACAGCCACACCCAATCGATCCTCTATGGCGGCGGCCCCGCGCTCACCAATTCCTCGGGCGTGCCCTGGACCGCGGCCTATATCGACAGCCGCGGCGACCCGACCTGCGACCTACGCTCGAACATCGCGGCGGAATCGCGCGCGAAAATCATCTATGAGCGGCTGATCAACATCACCGACGATCCCGGCATCAAGGAAGCGCTGGGCTTTTTGATGACGCGCGAGATCGCGCACCAGAAATCGTTCGAAAAGGCGCTCTATGCGATCGCCGACAATTTTCCGCCGGGCAAGCTGCCGGGGGTGGCGGCTTATGCCGATGTTTATGTGAACACTTCGCAGGGCGAGGGCGACCGAACGGGGCCGTGGAACCAGGGCGACCAATGGCAGCGGATCGACGATCTGGCGCAGACTTTGCCGATCGACGGCGGCTCGGGTCATGCCGAGGTCCAGCTGTCCCCCGGGCAAAGCGCGGTGGTCGAGGCGATGGCGGCGCGGCTCACCTCGGACCCGACGGCCGATCCCGTGACCGGCGCCGATCTGGGCGCGGGCCCCGGCGCGGGTCGGACGAGCGACGCGGATCACGGCGGCGCGCGGGATATGCGCGACGCCAAGCAGATGGCGCAGGCGCATTAGGGGCGGTAGCGCCCCCCGCCGCGCCGCGCGTCGTGTTTAGGGCAGGCGGTGGCATCAGCACGGTCGCGGCGCGATCATGGCTCGATCCGAGGGGGCGAACTATGCGATGGCGGCACGATGCCCGACCATGACCCCCTCGATGCCTTCGCCGCCGCCCGGCGCGCCGACGACGTGCTCGCCGTGCCGATGGATGGCGAGACGATCCCGATGATCCTCGGCCACCGCGCGGTGCGCGAGGCGGCGCGCGATTGGGAACGCTTTAGTTCGGACGCGCCCTTCCGCGTCCCCATTCCCGCCGAGGAAAGCGTCCGATCGGTGCGGCAATTGCCGATCGAGGCCGACCCGCCCGTCCACAGCGCGTTTCGCGCGCTGGTCAAACCCTTTTTCATGAAGCCGGTGCGGCCCGATTATGTTGCGCGGATCGACGCGCTGATCGCCGCCGCGATCGACGCGGCGGCGGCGCGCGACAGCGTCGAGATCGTCTGCGATTTCGCGCTGCCGATCCAGTCGCGCGCGCTCACCTATTTGCTCGGCATGCCCGAGGCGGCCGCCGAGGAATGGATCGGTTGGGGCACGCACGTCTTCCACGATGGGCATGACGGCGCGGCCAAGGGCGTGGTGCTCGAGGACTATATCCGCCGCGCGATCGCCGCCGCGCGGGGGTCGAACGGCGAGGATTTCTTCGCGGCGATGACGCGGATGGAAGTCGACGGCCGTCCCCTCAGCGACGACGAGATGCTCGGCATCGCCAACCTCACTTTCGCCGGCGGGCGCGACACGATCATCAACAGCATCAGCCGGATCATCGGCTATTTCGCGGCCCACCGCGAGGCGCTGGAGCGGATCGGCACCGACCCGCAGCGCACCGCTTTCGCGGTCGAGGAGTTCGTTCGCGTCATCAGCCCGCTCACCCATATCGGCCGCGTCTGCCCGGCGCCGACGCAGGTCGGGCCGGTCGCGGTGCCCGCGCAAGGGCGCGTGTCCTTGTGCTGGGCATCGGCCAATTATGACGAGCGCGTTTTCGCCGAGCCCGACCAGATCAAGCTCGACCGCGCGCCCAATCCGCATCTCGGCTTCGGCAGCGGCATCCATAATTGCCTGGGCTCGGCACAGGCGCGCGCGATCCTGCGCAGCTTGATCGGCCAATTGTTCCGGCGGACGAGCGCGATCGCCATCCTCAGCGAAACCCGGCAATATGAGCGCTATGCCGAGCAGCGCCGCTGGGTCGGCTATGAAGAGCTTAGGGTCCGGCTGGAGGGCAAGGCGGCATGAGAAAGTCCATCGGCCTGCTGGCCGCCGCGCTGCTCGCCATATTGCCCGGCTCTGGCCCGGCACGCACCGCGCCCGAGCGCCCTGAACTCTTCTACCATATTTTCGTGCGCAGCTTCGCCGACAGCGATGGCGATCGGCAGGGCGATTTGAACGGCATCCGCGCGCGGCTCGATTATCTGCAAAGCCTGGGGGTGACGACGGTGCTGCTGACGCCGCTCTACCCCTCGTCCTTCTACCATAATTATTTCGCCGACGATTTCGAAGGGATCGACCCCGAGTTCGGGACGATGCGCGATTTCTCCGCGCTGGTCGCCGACCTCCACGCGCGCGGAATGAAGATCATCCTCGATCAGGAAATCCAATATGTCACCGGCGCGCACGCCTGGTATCGGCAGTCGCACCAAAAGCCCGGCGGCGCCTTCGACGGGTTTCTGCTTTATAAGGACGCCAGCAATCGCGAGGCGGTGCCGACGCTGACCGCGAGCAACGATTATTTGGTGTGGCCCAACCAGCGCCAACAGATTTTCACCGTCAACCTCGCCGAGCCCAAGGTGTGCGCCTATTTCACGCGCTATCTGAAAAATTGGCTCGACCCGAACCAAGACGGCGATCCGCGCGACGGCGTCGATGGTTTTCGCATCGACCATATGATGGACGATCTCGACAATCGCGGCGCGCTCACCAATTTGTTCGGCGATTTCTGGGTGCCGATGCTGGCGGAGCTGCGCGCGCTCAACCCCAAGGTGCAGGTAATCGCCGAGCAAGCCGATTGGGGCGATGGCGAAGCCTTTTTCACGCGCGGCAAGGTCGATCGCGTGTTCGCCTTCCCGATCTGGCGCGCCGCGCATGATCTCGACGCCGCCGCTTTCGCCGCCGCGATCAACCGGTCGAACGACCTCATGACCGCCGGGCGCGATCAGCTCGTCTTCATCGAAAATCACGATACCGACCGCTTCGCGAGCGGCCCCGGCACCACCCCGGCGATCCGCCGGCTGGGCGCGGCGATCACGCTGCTCACCGGCTGGACGCCGAGCCTTTATTACGGGCAGGAGATCGGCATGGCCGGCACCAAGCTCGAAAATCCGGGCGCGAACGCCGATGTCGCCGACATTCCGCGCCGCCAAGCCTTTCGCTGGGTGGCGGGTGCCGGCGCGGCGGGCAATGCCGGGTGGTATTGCGCCGCGCGCGACGCCTATGACGCGCCCGATTGCCGTTCCTCGGGCGACGCGCTCTCGGTCGTGGGCCAGGAGCGCGACCGCGCCTCGCTGCTCAACGCCTATCGCCAGCTGAGCGCGCTACGGGCGCGGACCCCCGCGCTCGCCCGCGGCGCGACGCGCGTCGTCGCGCAAAGCGCCGATCTGGTGCTGATCGAGCGCGCCACGCGCGATGACCGCGCGCTGATCCTGTTCAACTTCGGCAAAACCGCGCAAGCGATGACGCTGGCGGCGCCGGCCGCGCTCACGCGGCGCTTCGGCGATGCCACGCTGCGCCGGGACGCCCAGGGGACGAGCCTTAGCGCGCCACCCTATTCCGCGACCGTTTGGACACGATCGCCCTGAGGCGCGACCGGCGGATGCGGGATTCGAGCGATCCGCCTCAAGCCGCCGTATCGATCCCCAGTTCGCCCAGCTTGCGGTAAAGCGTCGAGCGCCCGATCCCCAGCCGGCGCGCGACTTCGGTCATCCGGCCGCGATAATGGCCGATCGCCAGGCGGATCACATCGGCCTCGATCTCTTCCAGGGGGCGCAAATTGCCGTCGGCGCGGAACAGGGTGACGCCGCCGCTCGCCGGGGCGCTCACCGGCTCGCCCGGGCGGCGGTTGCCGATCGCGGCGATTTGCGGGAAATCACCGGTGGTGAGCGCCGCGTCGTCGCACAGCACGGCGGCGCGGAACAAGGCGTTCTGCAACTGGCGAACGTTGCCCGGCCAATCATAGCGGCCGAGCAAGCCGAGCGCTTCCTCGGTGATCCCGATCGGGCGCAGTCCCGGCTGCTGGGCGATGCGCGCGAGCAAATGGCGGGCGAGCGCGGGAATATCGCCCGCGCGCTCGCGCAACGGCGGGATCGTCACCTGGACGATGTTGAGCCGGTAATAGAGGTCTTCGCGGAAATTGCCCGCCTCCACCTCGTCGGCGAGGCGCTTGTTGGTCGCGGCGATGATGCGCACGTCCACTTCGCGGGCGTGGCGCGCGCCGATCGGCAGGACTTCGCCCGTCTCGATCACGCGCAGCAATTTCACCTGTGCCTCGAGCGGCATTTCGCCGATCTCGTCGAGGAACAGGGTGGAGCCATCGGCCTGGGCGAAGCGGCCGATCTTGCGCTCGAACGCGCCGGTGAAGGCGCCCTTTTCATGCCCGAACAGCTCGGATTCGACGAGGTTGGCGGGGATCGCCCCGCAATTGACCGCGAGCATCGGCTGGCGCGCGCGCGGGGAGGCGGCGTGGATCGCCTGGGCGACGACTTCCTTGCCGACCCCGCTTTCGCCCTCGATCAGCACCGCGACGCGCGCGCGCGCCGCCTTGGCCGCGATCGCAAGCGCCGCGCGGAATTGCGGATCGGCGCCGACGATCTCGTCGAACCCCAAGGGGGCGGCGATCTTCTCGGTCAAGGGGCGGAGTTCGCCCGCGTCGGGCGCGCGCACCGCGGCTTCGAGCGCGGCGAGCAGCCGTTCGGGGGCGAGCGGCTTCACCAGGAAATCGGTCGCCCCGGCGCGCATCGCGCCCACCGCATGCGCGACCGAGCCATTGGCGGTGAGCACCAGCAACGGCAGCGCCGGGCGGCGCGCTTTCAACTCGGCGATCAGCGCGCGCGCCTCGGCCTCGCCGCCCCAATGATCGAGCAGGATCGCGTCGAGCATCATCCCGTCTTGCGTGCCGAGCGTCGCGATCGCGGTTTCGGCGTCGCCGGCGAAGATCGTCCGCCAGCCCCCACGCGCGGCGAGCGCGGCGACGAGCCGGCGCTGCGCCGGTTCGTCGTCGATCAGCATCAGCATCCGCTGGCCACTGCGCGTCATGCCTGTCCCCATTGTCCAATTTCAGGCCGATGTTTTAAGCGCTTGGCGGTAAAAACGGGCTTAAGCGCCGGTTGACGCGGGCGGGGACTTGGCGGCGGCGCAAGGCGCCGTTAAGGTTTCCGCGCATCGGGCATCCAAAAGGGGCTAAAATGGCCGGGAATGGCGACATCCAGACCAATCGCGCGACCTATGACAAGGTGCTGACGCTGCTGAAGGTGGGCGGGGGCGTGATGGTGGTGGTCGGGCTGATCGTCGCCGCGATCCTGGCGGCGCGCTGACGATCATGAAAATCGCGGTCCTCAAGGAGCAAGTCATTGGGGAGCGCCGCGTCGCCGCCACCCCGGAGACGGTGAAGAAGCTCGCCGGGCTCGGCGCCAGCCTCGCGGTGGAGGCGGGCGCGGGCGAAGGCGCTGCGATCGCCGATGCGGCCTATGCCGAGGCGGGGGCGACGCTGGGCGACCGCGCCCAGGTGCTGAGCGGCGCCGAGATATTGCTCGGCGTGCAGGGCCCCGATCCGGCGAGCCTGGCGGGCGCGGCGCCGGGCGCCTGGCTGGTCGCGATCCTCAACCCGTTCGGCGAGCGCGCGCGCGTCGACGCTTATGCCGCGGCGGGGATCGAGGCGCTGGCGATGGAATTCATGCCGCGCATCACCCGCGCGCAATCGATGGACGTGCTTTCGAGCCAGGCCAATCTCGCGGGGTACAAGGCGGTGCTCGACGGGGCGGCCGAATATGGCCGCGCCTTTCCGATGATGATGACGGCGGCGGGCACGGTCTCGGCGGCGCGCGTGTTCGTGATGGGGGTGGGGGTCGCGGGGCTCCAGGCGATCGCGACCGCGCGGCGGCTGGGCGCGCAAGTCTCGGCGACCGACGTGCGCGCGGCGACCAAGGAGCAGATCCTCTCGCTCGGCGCCAAGCCGATCTTCGTCGAGGCGGTGAAGGGCATCGAGGGCGAGGGCGCGGGCGGCTATGCGACCGAAATGTCCGACGAATATAAGGCGGCGCAGGCCGAATTGGTCTCGGCCCACATCGCCAAGCAGGACATCGTGATCACGACCGCGCTCATCCCCGGCCGCCCCGCGCCGCGGCTGGTGAGCGACGCCCAGATCGCCTCGATGCGGCCCGGCTCGGTGATCGTCGATCTCGCGGTCGAGCAGGGCGGCAATGTCGAAGGGTCGGTGCCGGGCGAAGTGGTCGAGCGCCACGGGGTGCGGATCGTCGGCCACCGCAACGTGCCGAGCCGCCTCGCGGCGGACGCCTCGGCGCTTTATGCGCGCAACCTGTTCAATTTCCTGGCGGCGTTCTGGGACAAGGACGCCAAACGCCCCCTGCTCGACGCCGAAATCGGCGACGCGATCCGCCTGACCAAGGACGGGCAAGTGGTGAACCCGAGGTTGTTGGGGTGATTTTGGGACGGACCCCCAAGCTCCTCCCCCATAGGGGGAGGGGGACCATTCGCGCAGCGAATGGTGGAGGGGTATCGCCCTCTATCCGCCGGGGACACCCCTCCGTCAGCCGCTCGCGCGGCTGCCACCTCCCCTTACAGGGGAGGAGCTGAGTGCTGAATGGTCCTGAAAGCACGCAGCGCCGTTCGCGCGGATTGCGTCGGCAGATGACGTTGCCCGAGCTGCTCCTCTGGCGCGAGCTTCGCCGCCAATCCTCGGGCTTCAAGTTCCGCCGGCAGCATCCGGCTGGTCCCTATACGGCCGATTTTTATTGCCACGAGGCGCGGCTGATCGTCGAAGTCGATGGCCAAGCGCATGGGCGCGGCGATCGGCCCGCCAAGGATAGCGCCCGCGACGCTTGGTTCGACGCGCGACGTTTCGCCGTGTTGCGCCTGCCGGCGACGGCGGTACTTCGGGATTTGGAAGCCGCCCATGCGCTCGTCATCCAAACCGCGCGTGAACGCATCGCGCGATCGCCCGAGTCGAAGGCATGAGGCCCGAGGATTACGAACTCGACGTCCGCCCGCTGCCCCTCGAAGAGGGCGGCGGGTTCGAGGCGGTCGCGCCCGAATTGCCGGGCTGTCGATCGGACGGCGAGACGCCCGAGGAAGCCTTGCGTAACGGTTATGACGCGATCGCCTGCTGGATCGAGGCGGCGCGCGAGATGGGGCGACACATTCCGACGCCGCGCGCGCGGGCGGCTTGAAGGGGAAGCATCATGGACTTCATCTCCACCCTCTCGATCTTCGTGATGGCCTGTTTCGTCGGCTATTACGTCGTCTGGTCGGTCACGCCCGCGCTGCACACGCCGCTGATGGCGGTGACCAACGCGATCAGCTCGGTGATCATCGTCGGCGCCCTGGTCGCCTCGGCCGCCGCCGGGTCGCCGGTCGCCAAATATCTCGGGCTGCTCGGCGTCGTGCTCGCCAGCATCAACATCTTCGGCGGCTTCGCCGTCACCGAGCGGATGCTCGCCATGTACAAGAAGAAAGCCAAGTAACGCCCAAGGGGGAGCGAGACGATGCACGAGACGGTCGCGGTCAATCCCTGGGTGGCGCTCGCCTATCTGGTCGCCGGGGTGTGCTTCATCCTGGCGCTGCGCGGGCTCTCGAGCCCGGTATCGAGCCGCCAGGGCAATCGCTATGGCATGATCGGCATGGCGATCGCGGTGGTGACGACGCTCGTCACCCATGGCACCGGGCTGATCGAAATCGCGATCGCGATCGGCATCGGCGCCGCGATCGGCATCGTCACCGCGCGGCGGATCAAGATGACCGACATGCCGCAGCTCGTCGCCGCCTTCCACTCGCTGGTGGGCCTCGCGGCGGTGCTCGTCGGCTGGGCGGCCTATCTGAACCCGGAGGCGTTCGGCATCGCCGAGGCGGGGGAGATTTTCCTCCAGAGCCGAGTCGAAATGGGCCTGGGCGTCGCGATCGGCGCGATCACCTTCAGCGGCTCGGTGATCGCCTTCGCGAAACTCAACGGCAATATGAGCGGCAAGCCGATCCTGCTCCCCGCGCGCCACGTGATCAACCTCGGCACGCTGGCGGCGATCCTGGGGCTGACCGGCTATTTCCTTACCGATCAATCGCTCTGGGTGTTCGCGGTGATCACCATTTTGAGCTTCGCGATCGGCTTCCTGCTCATCATCCCGATCGGCGGGGCGGACATGCCGGTCGTCGTCTCGATGCTCAACAGCTATTCGGGCTGGGCGGCCGCCGCGATGGGCTTCACGCTCCACAACAGCGCGATGATCATCACTGGCGCGCTGGTGGGCTCGTCGGGCGCGATCCTCAGCTACATCATGTGCAACGCGATGAACCGCAGCTTCATCAGCGTGATCGCCGGCGGCTTCGGCGCGAGCGACGCGGGCGGCGGCGGCGCGGCCAAGGTCGACCGCCCCTGGAAGCGCGGCTCGGCCGACGACGCCGCCTTCCTGATGCAACAGGCCGAACAAGTCATCATCGTCCCCGGCTATGGCATGGCGGTCGCGCAAGCCCAGCACGTGCTGCGCGAGATGACCGACAAGCTCAAGGAGCACGGCGTCAAGGTGAAATTCGCGATCCACCCGGTCGCCGGGCGGATGCCGGGGCATATGAACGTGCTGCTCGCCGAAGCGAACGTGCCTTATGACGAAGTGTTCGAGCTGGAAGACATCAACAGCGAATTCGCCCAGACCGACGTCGCCTTCATCATCGGCGCGAACGACGTGGTGAACCCCGCCGCCAAGACCGACAAGGGATCGCCGATTTACGGCATGCCGGTGTTCGACGTCGAAAAGGCCAAGACGGTGCTGTTCATCAAGCGCAGCATGGGCGGCGTCGGCTATGCCGGGGTCGATAACGACGTCTTCTACATGGACAATACGATGATGCTGCTCGCCGACGCCAAGAAGATGGTCGAGGATATCGTCAAGGGCCTTGGCTGATCCGCGCATGAACGGATGGGACGCGGCGCCCGGCACGGTCGCGCTGGTCGCAGCACCAGCGATGGCGGGGGTCGCGCAAGAAGCGATCGCGCTGGCAGGATTGCGCGCGGTGCTGCGCGAGGCGGGCGATGCCCCGCTCACCGCCGGGGCGCCGGTGCTGCTGATCGAGAGCGAGGGGCTGGCCGATGATGTGCTCGCCGTTTTGCTCGACGCGGCGGCGGCTGAGGCGGCATCGGGAGGCGCCGCGCTGGTGGTGAGTTTTGCCGCCGGTCAGATCGACCTGGTCGCCGAAGCGCTGCTCGACACTGGTGCGCAATTGCTGTGCGCGCCGAACATGGCCGAGCGGGTTGCGGCGCTGACGCTGGCGCGCGCTTGGCCCGGCGGCGGGCGCTTGCGCGAGACGGAGGGCGACCGGCTGGCGATGCTTCGCGACGGCATCGCCCGGCTGGTCGCCGCGCTCACCCGGCTGACTGGCGAGGGTGGCGCCGCAGGCCTTGCCGACACGCCGATGGACTACCGCCCCGGCGAGACGGTGCAGCCGGCCGACCCGGCCGAAGTGCGCGGCGAGATCAAGGCGCGGCGGCTGCGCGATGCGCTGTTCGGGGTGGCGCTGTTCGAGGATCCGGCGTGGGACATGCTGCTCGACCTGTTCGCCGCCGAGCTGGAGGGGGCGCGGGTCTCGGTCTCGTCGCTGTGCATCGCTGCTGCCGTCGCGCCGACCACGGCGCTACGCTGGATCCAGCGGCTGACCGCGCTTGGCCTGCTGCTCCGCACCCCTGATCCTGCCGATGGCCGCCGCGCCTTCATCACCCTGTCCGGTCAGGCGTCGGCGGCGATGCGGCGCTATTGGGCGGCCGCCCCCTTGCGTCGCGGCGCCGGCTCTGCCACTGGCGGTGCGAAGGGCGCTTAGCTCAGTTGGTAGAGCGTCTCGTTTACACCGAGAATGTCGGCGGTTCGAGTCCGTCAGCGCCCACCAAGCCCTTGAGATACCTGCTATAAGTCGCGGATCAGCCGTGTCACTTTGGCCATCCAGGGCGGATCGGCCAGCACCTGCTGGCGCGCGCCCGGCATCAGGCCAAGCAGTTGCACCCGCCCCTCCTCGCGCCCGATCAGCCTCCCGAACGCGAACCGCCCGGCCGCGCGCGGCACCAGCACGTCGCGGTTGAGCGCGCGCGCAAACGCATCGGGCGCCAGCCGCTCGCACCAGAGCTGGTCGCCGGCGCGGTAATCGCCAAGCGCGGCCTGCACCACCAGTCCGACCAGGCCGGCGCCAGGCTGCGGCGAGGCGAGCGTCATCGGCGCGCGCGGCGCCACGGCGCCCTCCGGCCCGATGAGGGCTGCGACCGGCACGCCGCTGTCCGACAGCCGCACCAGCTCGGCCGCGTCCACGCCGAGCGCCGCAGCAATCCGGTTGAGCCACGCGACCGAGACGGTGCGCGTGCCGGTTTCGAGCCGGCCGATCGTCTGTGCGGTGGTGGGCGGCACACAGGCGCGCGCGACATCGTCCAGCGTCATGCCGCGCGCGCGGCGCACATCGCGGATCGCGGTGATCATCGATTACCTCCTGTATAACCAGATCGGTTATTTTGCTTTCCTACAACCGGGCCGATATGGCAAGAGTGATTCGGTGGTGAGAAGGTGATGCTCCCCATCGCGAGTATTCATAAGCCCCTCTCCTTCAGGGGAGGGGTTTGGGGTGGGGGCTATCCCAGTCGGGCGCGGCAGCTGTTGCACTGCCCCGCCCCCCGTCCCCTCCCCTGAAGGGGAGGGGTGAGGCGCGATGGCAATGGAACGGCTTTAACCAGCAAGGAGAGCGGCGATGCGCGATCTGGCGGAAATGGAAATCGATGCGCTCGGCCTCACCGGTCGCCCCGCCACCACCGGCGCGCGCCGCCGCAGCGTGACGGTGAACCGCGCCGAATCGCCGCTGTCCTGGCTCGCCGCGCGTGGCCTCGTCTCCCCGCGCCAGCTGGAAGCGGGCGAGCGGCTGCGCGCCGATTATGAAGCGGCCGCGCTCGGCCCGCGCGTGACGATGCGCTGGGACGCGACTCCCGCCGGCCGCCCCGCCGCCCCCGCCGATCCGGCGCTGGGCCATGTCGCCGCCAAGCGCCGGTTCGACGCCGCGATTGCCGCGCTTGGCCCGGGCCTGGCCGACATTGCCTGGCGCGTGGTGTGCGCGGGCGAAGGCGTGCCCGGCGCCGAACGCGCGCTCGGCTGGCCCGCCCGCGCCGGCCGCCTCGTCCTCACCCTCGCGCTCGACCGGCTGGGGGAGCATTATGGGTTGGGGTAGTGCCGCCAATGCCCATTGGATCATTCGGACCAGATGGGCATGATGGTGATGGAAGAAAGGGGGAGCGTATGGCCGGGACAAGCGACGTATCGCCGGGATACAGGCCTTACGAACCACAGTTGGTTCCTGTCATCAGAGCGGACAATCTTTGGACCGTCGAAGGGCCTGAGGTTGCCTATCGCCTGACGGGGTTGACCATTCCCTGCCCAACGCGAATGACGGTGATTAGGCTTGGTGACGGAACACTGTGCCTGCATTCGCCCATATCGATGTCTGATGATATCTGCCGGCTCGTTGATGACATTGGCAAGGTATCCGTATTGATCGCGCCAAACAGCTATCATTATGTGCATTTGAAAGCCTGGGCCGATAAATATCGTTCTGCGGATGTCCTTTGCTCCCCGGGCGCTATTGCAAAAGTCGGTATCGATCGCGCAGTGCCACTCGGTTCAGATGTATCCAAACGCCTGGCCAATGATCTCGATCAGTATCAGATCGATCTGGGCGAATTCACTGAAACAATATTTTTCCATCGGGTTACGCGCACATTGATCGTTACGGACTTGATGCAGAATTTCGAATCAAGCCGTGCTGCCGGGTTGTTCACCAGGTTCTTGCTTGTCGCCGGCGGTGCTGCCGGTCCGAATGGCCGACCTTCGATCGAAATAAGGCTCGCTGCGCGCAAGCATCGGGATGCCTTGCGCAAGGGGGTGCAGCAGATGCTCGCGTGGCAACCGTCGCGCATCATATTGTCACACGGACTTTGCTTCGAGGAAAATGCGGTTGCGGAGATCCGACGGGCATTTGCGGTCCGAAGCTGACCAGGCTCGGTCAGGTCGCATGATCCGCGCCGAGCGCCAGATGCAGGAACTGGTTGAAATCGCTGGGTGCATAATCGCCGAACGCCGGGCCGTTCACGAAACCGAAGCCGCCATAGAGCGCGAGTGCGGGCTCGAACGCGGGGCCCGATCCGGTTTCCAGGCTGACCCGCCGATAACCGCGCGCACGGGCCAGGGCGAGCAGATGCACCAGTAGCGCCGCGCCCACCCCTTTGCGCAGATGCGCCGGGTGGGTGCGCATCGACTTGATCTCGCCGCTTTGTGCCGACAGCGCCTTCAGCGCGCCGCAGCCGAGCAGCATGTCGCCCTCCCACGCGGTCCAGAAACTCACCTCGGGCACGTCCAGCCCCGACAGATCGAGCGCATAGACGCTGCCCGGCGGCGACTGCGCGTGCATGCCGGCCAGATGCAGCTGCAGCAGCGCCAGCAGCTGTGGATCGGTGAAATCGGCGGGGCGGATGGTGATGCTCATATGCTGAGCTTCGCTCGATAGCCGGGCACGACGCTGCGTCAATGCGCGGGCCATGCCGGAGCAATTGCGTTGCGGTTTGCAACCTTCTGGGATATCGCTCCGCCCACCCCCAACAGGAGACGGTCGATGATCCTCTATGGCGCCACGATTTCACCCTATGTCCGCAAGGTGCTGGCCTATGCCGCTGAAAAGGGCATCGCGCTGACGCACCAGCAAGTCGGGCTGAGCGGCCAGCCGGCCGAGTTTCTCGACGCAAGCCCGTTCCGCAAGATGCCGGCGCTCCGCGACCCCGGTGCCGATGGCGGGCGCGATTTCTGCGTGGCCGATTCGAGCGCGATCATCGCCTATCTGGAAGCCAAGACACCCGAGCCGGCGCTGATCCCCACCGCGCCGATCGCGCGCGCGCGCACCATATGGTTCGACGAACTGGCCGACACACTGTTCGTGGGGTGCAGCGGCAAGATTTTCTTCAACCGTTTCCTCGCGCCGCGCGTGCTGCGTCGCGAGGGCGACGAGGCCGCCGCCGTGCTGGCCGAGACGCAGGAATTGCCACCGATCCTCGACTATCTCGATGCGGCAGTGCCGCCCAGCGGCTTTCTGGTCGAGGACCGGCTGACACTTGCCGACATTGCGATTGCCAGCCCGTTCGTGAACCTGGCCCATGCCGGCTGCACGATCGACGCGGCGCGCTGGCCAAAGCTGGCGGCCTATGTCGCGGCCATCCATGCACGGCCGAGCTTTGCGCCGCTGATCGCCGCCGAACGCGCGCTGTTCCGCATGGCGGCGTGAGGGGGCGCCCCGGTTTTGCGTCCTTCGCAATCCGCACTAGATAGGCGCGATGCGGATCGATTTCGTCAAATGCCATGGCTCTGGCAATGATTTCCCGCTGGTCGATGCGCGCGCGATCGCGCTGAGCAATGCGCAGTGGGCAGCGGTGGCGCGGGCGCTGGCGGATCGCGCCGGGCCGGTGGGTAGCGACGGGCTGTTGCTGCTGACCGCGGGCGACGCCGCCCATGCTTTCGGGATGCGGATGTTCAACCCCGATGGCAGCGAGGCGGAAACCTGCCTCAACGGCCTGCGCTGCGTGGCGCGCGCCGGGTTTGCCGCGACCGGAGCCGAGGCGGCGGCGGTGAAGCTTGCCACCAGCAGCGCCGAGGTGGCGCGCGCGCCCGATCTCGCGCCCGGGATCGTCACGATCCGCGAGACGGTGGGGCCGGCCGGGCTCGATGCGCACTGGGCGGGCGGCGCGGACCGGATCGTGGAAAGCGTGGTGCCCGGCTTGCCCGGCGGGCCATACACCGCGCTGTCGATACCCAATCCGCACTTCATCCATTTCACGCACCAAGTGGATGAAGCCGCGCTGGTCGCGGTCGGGGAGATCTGCGAAGCGGCACCGGCCTGGCTGCCGGCGCGCGCGAATGTATCGTTCGTGGAAGTGCGCGGGCGCGACCTGTTCGTGCGCACATTCGAGCGCGGGGTGGGCCTCACCAACAGTTGCGGATCGGCGATGGCGGCGTCGGCCTATGCCGCGTGCCTGACCGGGCGGCTGAGCTTCGGCCAGGGCTTCACCGTGTTCAACGCCGGCGGGCTGGTGATGGCCGAGGCGGCGGCCGACGGCATGGTGACGCTCGCCGGCAATGCGACCTTTGAATGGGAGGGGTCAGCGGAGATCGACCTGGCGCAGGGCCGCGCCGGCGACCTGCGCATCGCGCGCCATTTCAATGACGAGATCGCCGCCTGGGGCGCGCTGGTGGACGGCATCGCTACCAAGAAATAACCTATCTGGCTATTTATGCTTGACAGCGCGACGCTGTTTTGGTACATATCAGGAACGCTGAGAAAAACCGTCTCGGCCACACCATCCGGAAAAAATCCAATGACCCAGTCCGTGTTCCGCACCGCTGACGGCGTGCGCGCGCATGCCCCGCGCGCCAATGCCTTCACCGCCGAAAAGCGCGCGATCTTCCTCGCCGAGCTGGCGGGCCACGCCAATGTGAAGCTGGCTTACACCACCGCCGGGGTGAGCCGCGCCTGCGTCTATCGCACCAAGGCGCGCGATGCGGGCTTTGCCGCCGCGTGGAACGACGCGCTGCTCGCGGGCTATGAAACGCTGGAAATGCTGATGCTGTCGCACGCGATTGCGCAGATGACCCCGCCCGACCCGGAGGCGCAAACCCCGGCTGCCACCGGCCCGGCGCTGAGCGAGCGTGTGCTTATCAACCTGCTTGCCCTGCACCGCGACGAGGTGCGCGCCTTGCGGGCGGCCAAGCAGGCATCCGTCGCCGGCACGCCAGCGACCGCAGCACCCGCCGCCGAAGACCCGCGCGATCAGCTCGAGGCGGTGCTGGCGGTAATGCGCGAGCGCCTGACCGCGCCCGAGGAGGCCGGGGACAAAGATGGCGCGGCCTGAGCATTCGCTCGCCGAGATTGCCGCGCTGCTCGCCCCCGATGCGCGCGCCCGGCTGCTTGATGCGGTGCCGGCGGCTGCGCTGGAACGGCTGGCTTATCACTGGCCGTTCTGGGAGCGACCGGGCCAGCGCCCGCCGCCGCCGCCGTGGCGGGTGTGGCTGGTGATGGCCGGGCGCGGTTTCGGCAAGACGCGGATCGGCGCGGAATGGGTGCGTGCGCTGGCGGAAAGCAAGCCGGGCCAGCGCCTCGCATTGGTCGCCGCCACCCAGCGCGATGCACGCCGGGTGATGGTGGAGGGCGAATCGGGCCTGCTGGCGATTGCCCCGCCTGATCGGCGCCCGGCCTGGGAACCGTCGCTGGGGCGGCTCGCCTGGCCCAATGGCACCCAGGCGTTCGTCTATTCGGCGGCCGAGGCCGAATCCTTGCGGGGCGGCCAGCATCACGCCGCCTGGGCAGATGAGATCGCCAAATGGGAACAGGAGGAGGCCTGGGATAACCTGATGCTTTCGTTGCGGCTGGGCCGGACCCCGCGCATAGTGGCGACCACCACCCCGCGCCCGGTGCCGCTGATCCGGCGGCTGGTCGGGGCCGCAGACGTCGCCATCACCCATGGCCGCACGCGCGACAACCGCGCGCATCTGTCGGCCGATTTCCTGCGCCAGGTGACGCAGGATTATGCCGGCACAAGGCTGGGGAGGCAGGAACTGGACGGCGAGCTGATCGAGGAAGTGGCGGGGGCGCTGTGGACCCGCGCGCTGATCGAGGCGTGCCGCGCGCCGGCCCCGGCCGCTTTCTCCCGCATCGTCGTTGGCGTCGATCCGCCGGCCGGGGTGGGGGGCGATGCGTGCGGCATCGTCGCGGTGGGGCTCGCCGCCGATGGCCATGGCTATGTCATCGAGGATGCGAGCATCGCCGGCGCGCAGCCCGATGGCTGGGCGCGCGCGGTAGCGGCCTGTGCCCAGCGCCACGGGGCCGACCGGGTCGTGGCGGAGGCGAACAATGGCGGCGCGATGGTGCGCGGCATTCTGCACGCCGCCGATGCCCGCCTGCCGCTGGCGCTGGTGCATGCCAGCCAGGGCAAGGCCGCGCGCGCCGAGCCGATCGCCATTCTGTATGAGGCGGGCCGCGTTCACCATGCCGGCGCGTTCGCCGCGCTGGAGGATGAGCTGTGCGGGTTGATGGCGGGCGGCGGCTATGCCGGGCCGGGCCGCTCGCCCGACCGGGCCGACGCGCTCGTCTGGGCGCTGACCGAGCTGATGCTCGCCCCCCGCGCCCGCGCCGGGATGCGGTGGCTGTAGGGGGGGGATCGCCACCCTTCGCCCCTCCCCTTCAGGGGAGGGGATGGGGGAGGGGGCCATCAATCTGGGGGGCGATCTGGTGAGCCCCCACCCCAAACCCCTCCCCTGAAGGGGAGGGGCTGAAGAAGACCGGTCCGCTCGCCGATCCAGCGACTTTCCGCCTGACTTTCAGGGAGCTTTGCATGAACATTTTCGGCCGCAAATCGGCCGGGCGCGCGCGGCGTCCGGTGCTGCAGCTTGCTGTCCCCGGCCTGGCCGCGCGGGAAGCGCCGGCGATCGGCTATGAGCAGCAGCTGCGGCAGCTTTACCTGCGCAACCCCATTGCCCAGCGCGCAGTGCGGCTGGTGGCGGAAAGCGTGGGCGGGGCGCCGCTGAAGCTCGCCGATCCGGCGCTAGGCGCGCTGGTCGCGGCGCGTTCTGGCGGGCAGCTGCTCACCGAAACGCTGGCGGCGCAGCTGCTGCTCCACGGCAATGCCTATGTCCAGATCATCGCCGATGAGGGGGGCGTGCGCGAGCTGTTCGCGCTGCGCCCCGAACGGGTGCGCGCACTGCCCGATGCGCGGGGCTGGCCGGTGGCCTATTGCTACCGGCTGGGCGAAGCGCGCCAGACGCTGATCGCCGAGGCCGCCGATGGCCGGCCGCAGATCGTGCATGTGAAGGCGTTCAACCCGGCCGATGATCATTATGGCCTTGGTTGCCTGAGCGCGACCGCCGGCGCCATCGCCATCCACAATGCGGCGACCGCGTGGAACCAGGCGCTGCTCGACAATGCCGCCCGCCCGTCCGGCGCTTTGGTCTATGACCCCGCCGATGGCGCGGTGCTGAGCGCCGACCAGATCGAGCGGATCCGCGCCGAGCTTGACCAGGGCTTTGCCGGGGCCGCCAATGCCGGGCGGCCGATGCTGCTGGAAGGCGGGCTGAAATGGCAGGCGCTCAGCCTGTCTCCGGCTGACATGGACTTTGCCGCGCTGAAGGCGGGCGCCGCGCGCGACATTGCGACGGCGTTCGGGGTGCCGCCGATGCTGCTCGGCCTGCCCGGCGACGCGACCTATGCCAATTACCGCGAGGCGAGCCGCGCGCTGTGGCGCCAGACCATATTGCCGCTGGCGGACACCATCCTCTCGGCGCTGGGCCAGGCGCTGGCCGGCTGGTTCGCGGACGCCGCGATCACCATCGACATCGACCGGGTGACGGCGCTGGCCGAAGACCGCGAGCGGCTGTGGGCGCAGGTCAACGCCGCCGATTTCCTGAGCGCGGAGGACAAGCGCGCGATGCTGGGGCTGACCCCGAAGGAGGCATGATGAGCAACCATGAACTGCTGGCCCAGCTGATGGCGCAGGCCGCGACGCAAGGCGCCGATCTCGCCACGTTGCGCGGCATGGCCGAGGAAATCGGCGAACTGGCCGCCGAACGCGCGCTGGCCCGGCTCGGCCTCGACGATCCCGCCGCCGCGCGCGACATGGATGAACTGCGCCAGCTGATGCGGGCGTGGCGCGATGCGCGCAAATCCGCCTGGCGCGCGGCGGTCGGCTGGATCGCGCGGGTGCTGGGCACGGTGACGCTGGCGGGGCTGGCGGTGCGCTTCGGCATCGAGGAACTGCCCAAATGAGCCTGCGCTTTGCCGGCTACGCCGCGCTGTTCGACCGGCCCGATCGCGGCGGCGACATCGTGCGTGCCGGGGCGTTTCGCCCGCTGCCGGCCACCCTGCCGCTGCTGTGGGAACATGGCGGCGCGCCGGTGGGCGAAGTGGAGGCGCTGGCCGAGGATGCGTGCGGCCTGACGGTGATCGGCCGGATCACATCGCCGGCACTCGCGCAGGCCGTGCGCGTGCGGGCGGTGACGGGCCTGTCGTTCGGCTATCGCGCGCGGCGGGTGCGGG
>FRDC01001808.1_pt1 | contig 95433 bp, 113 predicted proteins | sample 1106171 | NCBI WGS metagenome assembly FRDC01 (sample SAMEA3930566, study PRJEB13176) | freshwater metagenome | biome: Drinking water system; feature: drinking water; material: water | place: Singapore | collected 2014-12-20
AGGACACGCCGATACTTAGTTGTCAATGCGGAGACGGACGGATTCGAACCGTCGAGGGCGGTTAAGCCCTACCTCGTTAGCAGTGAGGCGCTTTCGACCACTCAGCCACGTCTCCTCAAGACCGAGTGTACCAAATTAACTCCCAAAAATCTTTATCGCGCGAGGGCGAGGCAGGTGACCGAGGCAGCGCCGGACTCGAGGAGGGCGCGCCGAGCATCCTTCAGGGTCGAGCCTGACTCGCACACGTCATCGACCAGGATGACCGAACGCCCCGCGAGGCGCGCGTGGTCGCCGGGGCGAACGAAGAAGGCGCCCTTGATATTGGTCTTCCGCTCACTCTTCTGTATATGCGCCTGGCTTGGCCGGTTGTGCCGGCGCAAGACACCGTTCAGCACCATCTTTTTCAATATCGGGTCTTGGAGACGACTCACCACGCGCGCCACCTGATTGTGCCCCCTCTCGCGCGCACGAGCGCGCGAGAGGGGGATAGGGACGAGCACGGTCGCACCCATGGAAATTTCGAGTGCCCGCTCTTCGAGTATGGTGCAGAGCGCCTCTTCGAGCACGCCGGCGAGTAGTAGAGCGGCGTGCGGGTCGCCAAAGTATTTGTTGGCACGGACGACTACGCGCACGGCGTCGTCTGCGTAGGGGAGCGCGGTGTAGGCACCGAGCTTCGGGTCGTACGCCAGTCTGTAGACTGAGAACAGTCGATCTTCGGCCACCCGTCGCGCTTCGCGTACCTCGCGAAATGGCGGGAAGAAAAAATCAAAGAGTGTATTGACGAGGCGCTTCATCTTCGGCACTCTACACCGCGCGACCACTTTTTGCATTCGGAAAAACTGGTGTGGGGGTATACTGTGTACTATGGCATTTTCTATTTCAGACATTGCGCGCTCGGTGCAATCGTTTACAGACTCTCTCCAAAAGAAAGATGGCGAGAGCGTTCTTGGCCTTGACGTCGGCACGTCGTCCATCAAGGTCGTGCAACTCGCAGAGAAAAAAGGTGCTGCCGTGCTTGAAACCTACGGTGAAATAGCACTCGGCCCGTACGGCGAGGCCGAGGTAGGGCAGGCGGTGAATCCGCCGCTTGAAAAGGTAGTGGAGGCTATGACCGACGTCATGCGCGAAGCAAATATCACGAGTCGGGTCGCTGGCGTGAGTGTCCCGCTGTCCGCGTCACTCATTAGCCTTCTCACGCTTCCCACGAAGGACGAGAAGGACTTGGCCTCGATGATCCCCATTGAGGCCCGCAAGTACATTCCCGTCCCCGTTGGTGAGGTGACGCTCGACTGGTTTATCATCCCTGAAGCCGAGGCCTCGTTTGTCGCTGCCGCTGGCCGTACCAAAACGCCAAACGCGACTGACGTGCTGTTGGTTGCCATACACAATGCAGTCCTAGGTCGCCTCGACAGTATTATTAAAGGCACAGGTATTACCGCTCGGTTTTATGAAATAGAGGCGTTTAGTATGGGACGTGCAGCGTACGAACATGATACAACCCCGACGATGATCATTGACTTCGGAGCCTCGGGCACGCGTCTCTACGTCGTCGAGTTCGGCATTGTTGACGTGTCGCACACTGTTGCGAAGGGAGGGCAAGACATTAGCCACGCGATTGCGCGCTCGCAGAGCATCCCGTTTCCCGAAGCTGAAACAAAAAAACGTGCCGAAGGCCTTACCGGAGCATCGGTTGCTGAGTCTACGCTCGACTATGTGTTTGCTGAGGCGCGACGCATCCTCCTGACCTACCAGCGTAAAGAGGGGAAAGCGGTGTCGAAAGTGGTATTGGTCGGTGGCGGCGCAGGGTTAAAGGGAATTGAAAGTTTTGCGGCGCGTTACTTCGATGTTCCTATCATCATTGGCACGCCGTTTAAACATGTTGCAGCACCAGCCTTCATTGCGGACATTTTAACCACAGTCGGCCCTTCTTTTGCCACAGCGGTAGGGCTTGCACTCAGAGCGCTGAAAAAATAGGTGCTACACTTTCAATATGCAGGAGCGTGTGAGAACGTCGTTTATACCCAAGACGTCGCTCGAAGTTGAGCATAAAAAGACGGCGCGCCAAGGGTCGTTCGCGTTCGTCAATATTATCGCGACCATCATCCTTCTTGCCTCCATGATAGGGGCGGGCGGCATGTTTGCGTTCCGGCAATTTGTTGAGCAAAGCATCGTTCGAAAAGGTGAGTCCCTTGAGCGTGCTCGCGCTGCGTTTGAACCAAAGACCATTGAAGAGCTTGCCCGCATCGACTCCCGCCTTACCTTAGGCAAATCACTCCTGAGCACCCACCTCGCCCCCTCATATCTACTCGAAGAGATAGAGGCAATAACCCTCGAGTCAGTTCGGTTCCGTGACTTTGCCTTTGCTGAAAGCACTCCGGGTGTCTACACCGTCTCCATGGCTGGTGAGGCCAAGAGTTTCAACGCGCTTGCCCTGCAGTCAGACGCCTTCGGCCTGTCTGACATGTTTCAAGAGCCTATTTTCGATGGTTTGAACATCAATGAAGCAGGCAACGTCGTCTTCACCTTCGAGGCAGCTGTTGATGTTGAGTTGATGCGTTACCGTCCGCGCGCGTTGGCACCGCTCGAGCCCACGGGCGCTCCACAACTATGAGAACTCTCCTCCCCATCATTTTTATATTAATCGCTGGCGCCATCTTTTTCGGCTACATCGACCCTGCGTACAGACTGGTGCAGGAGCGGCGGGTTGAAGAGGTGCGCTTCGACCTCGCGCTGACGCGCTCAAGAGAGTTGCAGCAAACGCGCGACCAGCTCCTCTCGAGATACAACACCTTCTCTAACGAAGACTTAGACCGACTGGAGAAACTGCTCCCCAACAACATAGACAACGTGCGCCTCATCCTCGACTTCGACGCTCTCGCGTCTCAGTACGGCATGCGCGTGCGGAATGTCGGCATTGAAACCGCTGAGGCGGGAGCGGCCGGCGCCCTTACGGTCGCTGACGACTTAGGGTACGGCACGCTCACCCTGGTTTTCACTGTCACCACAACGTACGAGAAGTTTCGCGCGTTCCTCGAAGATTTAGAGCGCAGTCTCCGCCTCGTTGACGTGACCGCCATCACCTTTTCGTCGACCGAGTCGGGGCTGTACGATTACTCGCTGTCCATTCAGACGTATTGGCTAAAACCATGACATCTTTTTTCAAAAAATACCAAAGCATTATCACTGTCGCTGTCGTCGTTTTTATTGCGTTTGTTATCTACACCGTGTTTTTTACATCAAACGATGACGGTGCGTCGCTTACCGTTTCAGAGGGCGAGGTTGCGTCACCTGCTGAAGAAGAGCTGGTGCAGCTGCTCTTGCAGTTACGGTCCATTACCCTCGACACGGCGCTTTTGGAAGATGGGAACTTCCAAAGCTTGCAAGATTTCAGCCAGGTCATTGTTGAGGAACCGATTGGTCGCACGAACCCCTTCGCCCCCCTCGATGCGCGGTAACTGATGAAGTGAGGCCATGGATGTACCGACACTCTTAAAACAAAAAGGAATCATTGACGACAAGACGCTCTCTGCGGTGAGTGAAGAGGTCGAGAGAGGAGGGGTGTCGCTTGAGCAAGCGCTTCTGAAGCGTGGCGTTTCAGCTGAAGACATTTTGACGGCAACCGGCGAATACTACAACATCCCCACGCGCCGTCTGGACAGTGGCGAGGCAGTGCCCTACGAAATACTCAAATACATACCCGAAGAGTCGGCACGGCACTACCACTACGTACCGCTGGCGGTGGTCGAGGGAGTCTTGGAGGTAGGAACGACCGACCCAGACAGCCTTGAAGGCATTGAAGCACTCAATTTTATAACTGGGCGAACAGGCATCCCCTACAAGCTATTTTTAATTTCTGAAAAAGATTTTCAATCGGTATTGACCATGTATCGCGGGTTGACGGGTGAGGTGGGGAAGGCACTCAACGAATTAGAAACCACCATCACCACCGAAGGAGAAGCTGAGTCCACCAGTGAGGTAGGCGCTGGTGAAAAAGAAAAGAGCGTTGCCATCGACGTGGGAGGCGGCACGATCAAAGAAGATGCGCCAGTAACGAAAATTGTCGCCACTGTTTTGCGCTACGCGGTTGACGGCAAGGCATCAGACATACACATCGAGCCGACGCGGGGCGACCTTAGGGTTCGGTTTCGCGTCGATGGGGTCATGCACCAGTCGCTTGTGTTACCGAAAAATGTTGAACGCGCGGTCGCCGCGCGCATTAAGGTGCTTGCGTCGCTCAAGCTTGACGAGCGACGCAAGCCTCAGGACGGCCGCTTCTCGGCAACCATCGACGACAAGCGCATTGATTTCCGCGTGTCCACATTTCCGACGTCTCATGGAGAGAAGGTCGTGATGCGTATCCTCGATCGTGGGAAGGGAACCATGACTCTCGGAGAGCTCGGACTCTCTGAACGAGACATAGAAACGCTCAAACGGGCAATTCAGCGTCCCTACGGCCTCATCATCATTTCCGGCCCGACTGGCAGCGGTAAGTCAACGACGCTCTACGCCATGCTGCAAGAGATAGAGCGAAGCGAGTTCAACGTGGTGTCGCTCGAAGACCCAGTCGAGTACGACATGGACGGCGTCTCACAGTCACAGGTTCGGCCCGAGATAGGGTACACTTTTGCATCGGGCTTGCGTTCAATTTTGCGCCAAGACCCAGACATCATCATGGTCGGGGAAATTCGCGACAAGGAGACGGCGCAACTTGCCATCCAGGCGGCGCTGACCGGCCACCTCGTCCTTTCGACCCTGCACACCAACAACGCTATTGGCGTCGTGCCGCGGTTGGTCGACATGGGCGTCGATCCGTACCTCATTGCACCCACGTTGGTGCTTTCCGTTGCGCAGCGCATGGTGCGACGGCGGTGTGAAGACGCGGGGAGGGCCATTCCCTACGAAGGAGCAGTCGCTGCACTGGTTGAAAAAGAGTTCCAAGGACTCCCCAGCGAGGTGCTCAAGATAGTCCCGAAGCCTAAAGAGGTGTATGGTGTTGCGCCATCACCCGACTGTCCAAGCGGTATGCGGGGGCGCATTGCCGTCTTCGAGTTTCTTCCCACTTCAAAAGAGTTGGAGCGTGTCATTTTGAAAAATCCTGTCGACGAAGCTATTTTCGAGGTCGCGCGTAAACAAGGCATGGTGACCATGAAAGAGGATGCTATTATAAAAATGCTCAACGGCACTATTCCTTTTGAAGAGGTAAACACTCTGGGGACTGATGTCGTTTCAGAGCCTGATGGAGCAAACGTATGAATGACACTCAAAAACGTAATTATTCAATACTCTTAGTCGATGATGACAAGTTTCTTCTCGACATATACTCAATAAAATTCAAAGAGTGTGGCTGTACCGTCGTGGCCGAGCCAGACCCAATCAAGGCGCTCACCATGCTCCGTGATGGGATGAATCCTGACGTCATTTTACTTGATGTGCTCATGCCGGCAATGAGCGGTTTCGACTTTCTCGAAGCCCTTAAGAAGGAAGGGCTGGCTAAGGACAAGGCGGTTATTGTCTTGTCTAACCAAGGTCAAGACGAAGATATAAAAAAGGCCGTTGACCTTGGGGCCGACGGGTACATCGTAAAAGCGAGCGCCATTCCGTCCGAAGTTTTACACAAAACGCTCGAATACGCAGACAAGAAGCACGGAGCAAAGCAACCATGAGTTACACAGAAGCGCTTGAACAATTGATTGATGTTGTACGCCAAGAGGGCGCATCCGACCTGCACCTCTCGGTGAAGGCAAACCCAATCATCCGCGTGTCTGGCGTCTTAACTCCGCTGGTGAAGTACCCGAACCTCACGAAGGAGGACATACTCGGCTACCTTGACGCTCTGGTGACGCCCGAAGAGCGGCAAAGCTTCTTCGACACGCAAGAGCTCGACTTCTCATACCAACACAAAGACGAAACGCGTTTCCGCGGCAATGCCTTTTTCGAGCGGGGCAACATCTCAATCGCGCTGCGCATGATCCCCTCGACCATACGCACGTTCGACGAGCTGAATCTTCCACCAATTTTAAAGACGTTTGCCGCGCTCGAGCAGGGCTTTTTCCTCGTGGTGGGGCCGGTCGGGCAGGGCAAGTCAACGACCTTGGCGGCCATGGTTGAACATATAAATGAAAATAGAACTGAACACATAGTCACCATCGAAGATCCTATTGAGTACATATACAAAGCCAAGCGCTCAGTCATCAACCAGCGCGAAGTGCGGGTGGACACGCGGAGTTTTCACGCGGCGCTGCAGTCTGCCTTCCGCCAAGACGTTGACGTCATCATGGTGGGCGAAATGCGCGGACCAGACACCATGGCCGCAGCAGTCACCGCCGCTGAAACGGGGCACCTCGTGCTTTCGACCTTACACACCAACAATGCCGCGCAGACCATTGACCGCATCATCGACTCGTTCCCCGCGTCGCAGCAGGACCAAATCCGCCTCCAGCTCTCAAGCTCGTTGGCGGGCATTTTCTCTCAACGACTGGTCTCTCGCATTTCTGGCGGCCTCGTCCCTGCGTACGAGCTGTTGGTTAACAACGAGGCGGTCGGCAACTTGATACGCGAAAAGCGGACGCACGAAATAAATGCGGTCATTGAGACGGGGATGGAGCACGGCATGATAGACATGAACCGCTCGCTTGCCGAGTTGGTGCGGAAAGGGGAAATAACCCCCGACGTCGGCATGGCGCGCTCGCTCAACCCCAAAGCGTTTAGTCGATTGATATGAACGAGACACTAATATACGAATGCGTGCGAATGCTACGAATCAAAAGCATGCCTTATTCGTATTATTCGTTGGAATTCGTAAAATATTCGTAATTATGTTATTTACTTACCAAGCACTGGACCAAAGTGGCGCGAAACAGACAGGAACCATCGACGCTGTGTCTCGCGACGTGGCTATTTCATCACTGCAAAGCCGCGGCCTCTCCGTCACAGAGGTGCGTGAGGCCGCGGCGGGGAAGAACGCCTTGTCCGTGAGTCTTTTTGAGGGCGTGTCGAACAGCGACGTCGTCTTATTGTCCCGGCAAATAGCGACACTCTTCGAGGCGCAGGTGTCGGCCTTGCGCATTTTTCGACTCCTCGCGGGCGAGGCCGAGAAGCCGCTCTTGCAGCGCGTCTTAACCGAAGTTGCCGACGACCTGCAAGCCGGGACCCCTATTTCCAAAGCGCTCGCGAAGCACCCGAAGGTATTCAGCTCCTTCTACGTCAACATGGTCAAGTCAGGTGAAGAGTCAGGCAAGTTGGACCAGACGTTCCTGTACCTCGCGGACTACCTTGACCGCACGTACGAGATAGTCTCAAAAGCTCGCAACGCGCTCATCTACCCTGCGTTCGTTATTTCAACATTCGTGATCGTCATGATTCTCATGATGACCATGGTCATCCCCCGCATTTCGCAAATTCTCATCGACTCAGGTCAGAAAATTCCTGTCTATACGCAGGTTGTCATTAGCCTCTCCAACTTTTTTGTTAACTACGGTGTCTTCCTACTTATCCTCGCCGTTGTGGGCGGGTACTTCCTTGTCCGCTACATAGCAACCCCGGTGGGGAAGGGGCAGTTCGACCGTCTGCAGTTGTCCATTCCCTACATCGGCGACTTGTACAAGAAGCTCTACCTCTCCCGCATCTCGGACAACCTGTCTACCATGCTGTCCTCTGGTATTTCGGTGCTGCAGGCAACGGAAATTACCGCCTCGGTGGTGGGCAATGACCTCTACGCTGATATTTTGAATGAAACATCGACAGCTATAAAAGGTGGGGGTTCAATTTCAGACTCCTTTGCGAAGTACGAGGACATACCGGGCATTATGGTGGCCATGGTCAAGGTGGGTGAAGAGACCGGCGAGCTCGGCAATATCTTGAAGACGCTCGCGCGCTTCTACCAGCGCGAGGTCTCAAACGCCGTCGACACGCTCGTCGACCTCATTGAGCCGTTTATGATTGTTGCGCTCGGCCTTGGCGTCGGTATTCTCCTCGCGTCAGTGTTGATTCCTATCTACAACATCTCGTCCGCCATCTAACCCTTATCCACACGGTCAGGTGAGTGCGGGTCACCCTAGCGTACAATAAGGGAGACCCACCATAACGGGCTCACATTAACAAATTACATACGTAAACTTATGTTCAAACGTTCCGCGAAAGGTTTCACCCTGATCGAGTTGCTGGTGGTCATAGCCATCATCGGTATTCTCTCGTCAGTCGTCCTCGCATCTTTGAATGATGCCCGCCGCAAGTCACGCGACGCTAAGCGCATTGCCGACATCAAGCAGATACAACTCGCCCAGGAGCTGTACTTTGATGATAATGGTACGTACTCCGCTACCCTTGCTGCACTTGCGCCAACGTACATCCCTTCAGTCCCGCTCGGACCTCTCGCTAGCGAGACGTACTTCTACGACCAACTTACCTCAGGTACCGACTACCATGTTGGTGCTGACCTTGAGACAGACCACAGCGTGCTTGATGCTGACTCTGACACTACCAGTACCAATATTGTTGGAGCAGAAGACGGTAATGGTTGTGGAACAACTGGTGCAGCAGGCAGATACTGTTACGACCTCAACCCGTAAAGTAAAAATTTTCTTTACAAAAAATCCGTCCCAAGCGTAGTCGAGGGGCGGATTTTTTGTATGGGATACTAAAAACGATGGCACTATTTATCGCCACTCTCTTCGTGTTCGGGCTCATCGTTGGGAGTTTCCTCAACGTCGTCATACTGCGCTTCGGCTTTGTCGAGCAGGCGCGCCCGCGCTCGGGGTGCCCGCACTGCGAGGGAAGGTTGCGGTGGTTTGAGCTCGTACCGGTCGTTTCGTGGCTGGTACTGCGGGGCCGGTGCCGCAGGTGCGGCACCGGCCTTTCTTCACAGTACCCGCTCGTTGAACTTGCAAATGGACTCCTCTACCTCCTCGCTGGTCTTTTCTATCCACCGGTGCTGTCCGTGCTCGGCGTTGCCTCTTTCGCTCTCCTCCTTTTCTGCTCTTCGGCTTTCTTGCTGTTAGTGGTGTACGACCTCAGACACACGCTTCTCCCGACGCGATTTCTCATTAGTTTTGCTGCGGGCGTCGTGGCACTGCGCTCGCTCGAAGCGTACACGTTTAAGAGTTGGTTCATAGTGTCCGATGCGCTTCTCGGTGCTCTCGCCTTGGCAGGATTCATCGGGCTCGTCGTTCTCGCGACTCGCGGTCGGGGGATGGGAGTGGGAGACATATACGTCGCGGCCGTACTTGGCTTCTTCTTCGGGCTCTTCCGCGGTGTCGAAGTCTTGCTGATGGCGTTTTGGATAGGTGCACTTGTTGGTACAGCGCTCATTGCGCTTAAAAAGAAGGCTACAATGAAGACAGAGGTGCCGTTCGTGCCCTTCCTCTTCGCTGCGTCACTCATTGGCATGTACACGCATTTTTCGCCCCTCCTGTTCGTCAGCTCACTCATGGCACTATGAATACCACTCGCGGTTTTTCTTTAATTGAAATGATGGTGGCGGTGGCTATTTTAGTTTTTATTGTTGCCATTGTTCTTACCAACCACCAGCGGTTTAACAGTTCGGTCCTGTTGAGTGCCTTGGCATATGACGTCGCGCTCTCCATTCGTGAGGCGCAGGTGTACGGCCTGTCGGTCCGCGACTACGGCGGCCAGTTTAATGTCGGCTACGGCGTCCACTTCGCAACTCCGGACAGCTTCTTCCTCTTTGCCGACCGTGACCGCAGCCGCACGTACAACGCCGGCGACACCACCATCAGCACTTACACCCTGCGACGTGGGCATACCATACTTCGCTTTTGCGGTACTGCGGGGGCGGTCGAGCGATGCTCTGACTCACCGAGCGCTATTGACCACCTCGACGTCGTGTTTGTGCGCCCTAACCCTGACGCATGGTTGAGCTCAGACGAGAATGCAGTGGCCTGCAACGGCAACAACGCCAGTTGCTACAGTGCCGCTCGCGTCGTGGTCACGTCGCCCGGAGGGACGACACGGAGCATACACGTGGTGCCCACAGGACAAATTTCAGTTAAAAATCCATGACGAACAAAGGATTCACATTAATCGAGATGATGGTGGCGGTGTCTATTTTCGCCATTGTCATGATGATAGGGGTGGGCGCGCTCCTCTCCCTAGTTGAGGCGAACCGGCGCGCGCAGGCCATCAACTCAGTGGTGAACAACCTCAATGCCGCGCTTGAAAGCATGGGACGGTCGGTTCGGACCGGTGCCACGTACCACTGTTCAGTATTGTGGAATGACGTGGCCGCGCTTGCAGTGCCGCAGGACTGTACTACCGGCGGCGCGCTCCTTGCATTCGAGCCTGCCGGCGGTGACCGTCTAAACCCGGCCGACCAAGTGGTGTATCGATTTAACCCGCAGGTAGGCCAATTACAGCGGTCAACGAACGGAGGCGCGGATTGGATAGCTCTGACGGCGCCGGAGGTGACCATTGAAGATTTCGACTTCTACGTTGTGGGGGCGTCGGCGAGCGACGACCTGCAGCCGCGCGTACTGATACGTCTCGACGGCTCAACTGACGTTGCCGGAGGCACGCCAACTCGTTTCAAAGTTCAAACCACCATCACGCAGCGTATTATTGATATATGAAATCAGGCTTCACTCTTATTGAAACGTTGGTCGCTATTTCCGTCATTTTACTTTCCCTGGTCGGGCCCCTGTCTATAGCGGCGCAAGCGCTTTCAGCCGCGTACTACGCCCGCGACCAAATAACCGCTTTCTACCTTGCCCAAGAGGGAGTCGAATACGTGCGTGCGGTCCGGGATGGCAACTTCCTCGCGGGGAGTCACTGGCTCACCGGGCTTAGCAACTGCGTTAGCACACTGTGCACCGTGGACGCGGTGGAGTACAACAACAGTGTGTGCCCAAGCGGGACGTGTCAGCCGCTAAACATTAACAATACGACAGGCCGCTTCACCGTTGAGTCGGCCAATGCCACTCCGTCGATATATACGCGGACGGTGCGCATAGACCCCATCGCGGGGAACCCTGACGACGTGTCGCTCACGGTCGAAGTGTCGTGGCGAAGTGCGGGTGTTGACCGCACGTTTAGGATTTCAGAAGAGTTACTTAATTGGCTATGATGACACCCACCCACCCTCGCGGTTTCACTCTCTTGATTGCGGTGTTGGTTGCCGGCATCCTTCTCTCGCTTGGCTTCGCCATTTTTAACATCGTGTCGAAGGATATCCTCCTCTCCTCCTCGGGGCGCGAGTCACTCTCTGCTTTTTATGCCGCTGACTCAGGTGTCGAGTGCGCGCTCTACGCGGACAAGAACAATCAATTTTCTACCTCGTCGCCGCAAATCCCAGTGTGCCGCGGCCAGATAGTTGCAGACTACTCAACCGAAGTGAACGCTGGTTTCCACACGACGCGCTTCACCTTATCACTTGGTGCGGCGCCTGCTGCACCGTGCGCGTTGGTGCGGGTCGTGCGCTACGACCAGCCCGGTGAACAAAAGACGACCACTATTTACTCCTCTGGTTACAATACCTGCACTCTCACGAACCCCCGCCGCACCGAGCGGGCGCTGCGCGTCGACTACTAACCCTTTTGCTACAATCTGATAATGGCGAAGGCTCCAAAGGAGGTAGAAGAGCGGGTACAGAAGCTACGGAAGGCGATTAATCGCTACCGCTACCTCTACCACGTCGAAGACCGCGAGGAAATATCCGCCGAGGCGCTGGACACCCTCAAGCACGAGCTCGTCGCACTCGAACGTCAGTACCCCGAGCTGGTGACCCCCGACTCACCAACGCAGCGCATTGCCGGCGAGCCGCTCCCCGAATTTACCAAGGTCACACACACGGTCCCGCAGTGGTCGTTTAACGACGTGTTTGACGAAGACGAGCTCCGCGCGTTCGACGAGCGCGTGCAGAAAAATGTGCGCGCCGACTTCGGCCACGGCGCACGTGCCTCGTACGCAGTCGAGTTGAAAATTGATGGATTGAAGACCGTCTTCACCTACGAGCAGGGGAGATTGAAAAACGCCGCGACGCGCGGCAACGGGTTGGTGGGTGAGGACGTGACGATGAACATACGCACCATCGACTCGGTGCCGCTCGTTTTAGAGCAGCCGCTCGATGTGGTTGTTGAGGGAGAGGTGTGGATGGGCAAGCGGGCGCTTGCTGACCTGAACCGGCGGAGGAAGAAGGATGGTGAACCTGAATTCGCCAACCCGCGGAATGCCGCTGCAGGCTCTATCCGGCAGCTTGACCCAAAGGTCGCTGCCTCACGCAAGCTCGACGTTTTCATGTACGACCTCGCGCTATCGTCCGCGCCGATGCCTGCCACGCAAGTCCACGAGCTCGCGCTGATTAAACGCTTAGGCTTCAAGGTCAACCCGCATGCGAGTGAAGCCAAGGGTGTTGAGGACATCGTGAAGCTGTGGAAAGCGTGGGAGAAGAAAAAAGAGAAGGAGGACTACCTCATTGACGGCTTGGTGGTGAAGGTGAACGAGCGCAAGTTTCAAGAGTCCTTGGGGTACACCGGCAAGGCGCCGCGCTTTGCCGTCGCGTTTAAATTTGCCGCCGAGCAGGTAACGACGGTCGTCGAGGATATTGACTTGCAGATAGGGCGGACGGGCATACTGACCCCCGTTGCTCACCTCAAGCCAGTAAATGTTGCTGGCGTCGTGGTCAGTCGCGCCACCTTGCACAATGAGGACCAAATTAATCGCCTTGACGTGCGGGTGGGCGACACGGTCGTCATTCAGCGCGCCGGCGACGTCATACCTGAGGTGGTGTCTGTCGTGCTTGAACTCCGACCCAACACTTCGAAGAAGTATACATTCCCGAAGACGGTGCCCGAGTGCGGCGGCGACGGCTCGATTGAGCGTGTGCCTGGCATGGCTGCGTGGCGGTGTGTTTCAAAAAATTCGCTTGCGCAGCAAAAGCGTCGCTTCCACCACTTCGTCGGCAAGCACGCGTTTGACATTGAAGGATTGGGCAAGAAGACGGTGGACCTCTTGCTTGAAGAGGGGCTGGTGTCGGACTACGCCGACCTCTTTACCTTGACCGAGGGCGACCTCCTGGGCCTCGAAGGCTTCGCCGAACTGTCTGCGAAAAATACTATCAATTCAATCAAGGAGCGCACCACCATCTCGCTCGACCGCCTACTCATTGCCCTGTCCATTCCGCAGGTAGGTGAGGAGACCGCGCGCGACATTGCCGAGCACTTCGGTACGCTCGAGCGGGTCGCGAAGGCTACGGAGGAAGAGCTTCAGGCGATAGAAGGAGTGGGGGACATAGTCGCGCGCTCGGTCTACAGCTGGTTTCGCTCCAAGGAGCACACGAAAGGCCTCGCGGAGCTCTTGAAGCACGTCGCGGTCTTCAAGGGGAAGAAGCGCGCCAAAGGCACCCTGTCAGGCAAGACGTTCGTCTTGACCGGTACGCTTGAGACTCTGTCGCGTGACGAAGCAGGGGCGCGCATTCGCGATTTAGGGGGCAGCGTCACGAGTTCGGTGTCCAAACTCACCGACTTCGTCGTAGCGGGGGAGAGTGCAGGGTCGAAGCTCGACCGCGCGCGGGACTTAGGGGTCGCTGTCCTCTCCGAACAAGAGTTTTTGAAACTACTAATGTAGGTATAGTCAGTGAGCCATATGAAAAATGGAAAGTCTGGCCCGACCTAGACGGGAGATCCGAGGACTTTTCATTTTTCGTAGGGCGAACTGGAGTTTGTTTATTACCTAGAGCTTAGCACCTAACTTTGCTATTATTCACCCATGGCTATTTCGGTTGATGAGGTGAAGAAGCTGGCGGAGCTCGCGCGCCTTGCCTTGACTGACGAGGAGGTAGCGAAGATGCAAAAGGACATAGAGTCAATCCTTTCCTACGTCGGGACTATTCAGCAGGTCACTCTGTCCGCCTCGGACGACCCCTCACCGCACCTTGCATTAGAAAATGTCATGCGCGAGGACGACGAGCCCGAAGCAGGTAACACCTACACCGAAGACTTGTTGAATCAAGCGCCGCGACGTGAGGGCCGTTTTGTAAAAGTTAAAAAGATTTTGGGCTAGTATGGCAGACGACCTCACCTTACTTTCAGCACGGGCACTAGCACAAGGATTTCGACAGAAGTCTTTTTCCGCTGTTGAGGTTACTCAAGCGTGTATTGCCCGTATCGAGAAAGAGAATGAAGCACTAAACATCTTCCTTGAAGTATTTGACGATGCGCTCACACACGCCGCTGCCGCCGACAAGCGCATTGCAGAAGAAGGGGAGGCAGCACCGCAGCTTGCAGGAATCCCCATTGCACTCAAAGACAATATCTTGATTAAAGGGAAGCAGGCGACCGCCGCGTCAAAAATTTTGGAGGGGTACGTTGCGCCGTACGACGCAACGGTCACTACGCGCCTGCGAGGTGCCGGCGCCGTTTTTTTAGGAAGGGTCAACATGGACGAATTTGCGATGGGCACGTCGACCGAACATTCAGCGTATGGCCCAACGAAAAATCCTGTCGACCCAACGCGAGTCCCGGGCGGTACGTCTGGTGGGTCTGCCGCTGCGGTTGCTGCTCACTTTGCCCCCATTGCGCTTGGTACGGACACGGGCGGTTCAGTCAGGCAACCAGCTTCGTTGTGCGGGGTGTACGGGTTCAAGCCGACCTATGGAGGCATTTCGCGGTACGGCCTCATTGCCATGGGGTCGTCTCTTGACCAGCTCGGTATTCTTGCGCGAAGCGTGAGCGACGTTGAAGAAACATTTAGTGTCGTGCAAGGTCTTGACGCACGTGATGGCACCACACTCCCTCCTGGGCCCGGGCCTGCGATGGGGAAGAGGGTTGGCGTCCCGCGTGCTTTTGTCAAAGACGCGAAACCCGAAGCAGTCGCTGAGTTTGAGCGGGGGATTGCGGAACTGGCGAGGCAGGGGTATGACATTGTCGACATCGAACTTCCTACGGCCCCCCACGCACTTGCGGCGTACTACATCATCATGCCGGCCGAACTTTCAACGAACCTTGCGCGCTACGACGGCATGCGGTACGGGCTCCACGTTGAGGGCGCTACTCTCCTTGATGAGTACATTAAATCTAAAACTGCAGGCTTTGGAGCTGAGGCAAGGCGACGCATCATTCTTGGAACGTACGTACTTTCCTCCGGTTACTACGATGCGTACTACAAGCGCGCGACCGCGCTGCGCGCCGCGTTAGTAAAAGAGTTTGAGAGTGTATTTCAAAATGTCTCGTACATTGCTACTCCCACTGCGCCTGGTCCGGCATTTAAACTCGGTGAGAAGTTGGACCCGCTCTCCCTCTACCTCGAAGATATTTTCACCGTGTCGGCTAACCTGACTGGTGTACCGGCACTGTCAGTGCCTTTCGGTATGGTTGAGCAAGAAGGGAAGCAACTGCCAGTGGGCATTCAGTTTATGAGTCCAAAGCGGACGGAGACGGCGCTGTTTGCAATCGCCCGCGACCTGATGAACGAGAGATAATTCTTGGTAGTATTGAGGGGATGGATCCGCTTTTCCTCAACCTCCAGTACTGGTACTGCATCATCTACTCGCTGTTCGGCGGGCGCTGCACGTTCCTAGAAGAGCTACGCGCACAACAGGTCTTAACTGACGGCCCGCTCCTGGTGCGCATATACAACGCCATTACCGAGTTTTGGAGCCAGATAGGGGGAACGGTCATCGGAGTATTGAACTTTGTGTGGGACACGTACAGCACGACTGCCTACGCAGTGTCCGCCGTCTTAGGGCTTGCCACAGTGACCACGCTGGTGCTCTTGGTGCTCCTTCGGGTGCACGAGTGGAGCGCGTTTGGGACCCTGCCGCCGAAAACAGACACCGAAACTGCCGCGCACAGCCGGTGGGAAAAATTACTGCAAGACGCTCTGTCGAACGACCCGACACTGTGGCGCGAGAGCATTCTTGCGGCTGACCACCTGCTCGGCGAGCTCCTTGGGGAGTTGGGGGTAGCGGGCACCACCACGACCGACAAAATGCGCGCACTTGCCGACGACGCGTTTCAGACCGTGCCGCAAGCGTGGGAGGCGCACCGCGTACGCAACTTCGTCTCCAGTGGCTCGTCTGACTACATTTTGACCCAGCGCGAGGCCTACCGCGTCATGAAACTCTACGAGCAGGTGTTCGAAGAACATGGGTATATTTAAAACCAGCCACTAGGGTCTAGCCATTAGCCACTAGGGAGGACGTTACGACAGTTGGCTTGAATTCTCGAGCCCGAAGGCGTATTATTAACTTACTAGTGGCTAGACCCTAGTGGCTAGTTGCTAGATTGACAGCGGGGTAGAGGAGAGGTACCTCGGGAGGCTCATGTGTTTAACGTGACCTTATCTGGTAACAGGTAATGGAAAACTCTCTAAATTGCTGGAAAACCGTTAGAGCTTTCTCCGCCACAGCGTGACTTGAGAAAGTGAGCGCGAAGGCAGAAAAGTAGAAAGATTCGGTAATCAGCAGCCAAGCCCCACCGAAAGGTGCGGAAGGTTCAGAGACTATAATGGGAGAATCCCACAGGGATTATGGTATAGTCCATTCTTTTTGGAAACAAAAAGTGCAAAAGAACCTCCAGACCCTGGTTCGATTCCAGGCCCCGCAACATGAAATAAAAAGCATCGGCTAACCCCGATGTTTTTTATTTCGCGCGGAGAGACTGGAATCAAGTGGGAGGGGGTCGGGGAACGGGAGTTCCCCGTGGAGGAAGGCAGTCCTCCGTCCTTCGGAGGACGTTGGAAAACCGTGGGTTTCCAAAGAGTGAGATAGCGAAGCGGTCCAGACCCAAGAATTTTTGATAAAATGACACAATGAAATCGGAGATTGAGGCGACGTTTTTGAATATTAATAAAGCAGACGTTCGCACCAAGCTTTCTGAGCTTGGCGCGAAGCTTGTGCGCCCGGAGTACAAACAACGACGAGTCAATTTTGATCTCCAAAGACTCGGTAGGAACTTTTGGGAGTGGGCGCGGGTGCGTGATGAGGGCGACAAAATTACCATGGCGTATAAAAGTATCCCACCCAACGCCACTATCAGTGAACAAAAAGAAGTTGAATTTGAGATCTCAAACATGGACGCAGGCAGCGATTTCTTAACCGCGCTCGGTGCGCGCATGACCAATTACTCAGAAACACTTCGCGAACGGTGGAGTCTTGATGGGGTGGTGGTAGACATTGATACGTGGCCGCACTTGAACCCCTACCTTGAAATAGAAGGGGAGAGCGAGGAGGATGTGCGCAAAGCGGCTACGGCGCTTGGCTTTGCATGGGACGATGCAAAATTTTGTGGCGCGGGGGAAATATACGAGATGGTGTATGGTATACATCCTGACAAACTCTCACCAGATTCGGTAATCCGTCTCACCTTCGATGACTCGAACCCTTTCTCAACAACATAGGAAGGTGAATGTATTTTTTCTTTCAAAAATGCTACTTTTGTAGAGTTACCGGGGTAAGCAAAGCTTGCACCGGTTTCGAACTAAGCTTCTCGCCGGTGTAGTTAAACGGCTATAACGAGGGACTCATAAGCCCTAATCGGAAGTTCGACTCTTCCCACCGGCACCTAGTTTCAATGCTACACTTCTCCCATGGAAATAATGATATGGGGAGTGGTGTTTGTTGTTGCGCTCGGCGCACTTATTAAGGGTGCCGACTGGGTGCTCGAGAGCGCACGGAAGATCGGCCTCTCGTTGGGCATGTCACCGTTCGTGGTCGGCGTCATCATTGTAGGATTCGGCACGTCAACACCCGAACTTGCCTCTTCGATTTTCGGGATGCTCGAGGGCGCTACCGAAATCCCCGCCGCCAACGTTATCGGCTCAAACATCGCGAATATACTGCTCATCATCGGATTTTCAGCTATCGTGGCGCGGGGAGCATTTGCGGTGAAGAAAGACCTGATTAATCTCGAAATCCCACTCCTCGCTCTCTCAACCCTCTTCTTTTACGGAACGATCTACGACGGTATCATTACCTTTGCCGAGTGCCTCTTCCTTCTCGCTGGCTTCGCCATCTACACGGCGTACTCGATACTGCATCGCGACGAAGAGGATAAGGAAAAAGCACTCGCCAAACCAGCCGGAACCTCTCCCAAAGATGTCGTGCTTTTAATTCTCGGATTTATCCTGCTGATCGGTGGCGCTAAGTACTTGATTGACGCGGTGTTGGCCATCTCAACTGCTGCGGGTATTTCAGTCGGCATCATCACCATCCTCGCCGTTGCGGTTGGAACGTCCCTCCCTGAACTTATTGTGTCGGCCAAGGCGGCGATGGCGAAGCAGGCAGACCTGGCGCTTGGCAACATTTACGGTTCGAATATTTACAACGCTCTTTTCATCATTGGGGTGTCGGGATTTTTCGGCACACAAAAGCTCGATGAAGCGACGCTCACCCTTGCGGTACCCATGTTTCTTGGGACCACCTTCCTCTTCCTCATCTCCAGTATTTCCCGCCGCATCTATCTCTGGGAAGGAGCCTTCTACCTCCTCATCTACGCGCTGTTCGTCTCGAAACTCTTCGGCTGGGTGTGATTGAATCAAAGAGAAAAATACGTTATCGTGAGAAAGTTCCGCAAGATGCGGCCATAGCTCAATTGGTTAGAGCACCCGCCTGTCACGTGGGAGGTTGCCGGTTCGAGCCCGGTTGGCCGCGCACATTATGAAAGCTATTCGAGAAGGTTTCAGAAAGAAGATCGTCATTGCAGAGCCGAAACCGGAAGATGCGAGAGAGATTGAAGAGTTATTTTACCGCACATGGCTCGAGACCTACCCGAACAAAGAGGCTGGGGTGACGAGAGATGACGTCGAAGATAAATACAAAAGCAGCTTCTCTGATGAAATGTTGGCGAAAAGGGCCGAAAGAATAGCCCAACCTCCAGACGGAGATACGCTACTTCTTGCAAAGGAGGGCAAGAAAATAGTTGGGCTGTGCCGTGTCGTTGTGCATCAGGATAAAAACCAACTTCAAGCAATATATGTGTTACCTGAGTATCAAAGCAGGGGAGTTGGTAGCTTGCTATGGAAAGAGGCTCAGAAGCATTTTGATGTACGGAGGGACATTGTCGTTCACGTCGCAACATACAACACAAAAGCAGTAGCGTTTTATAAGAAACTTGGTTTCGAAGATACAGGACTTAGATTTAAGGAGGAGCGATTTACTATGAAAAGTGGTGCAACAATCCCCGAAATGGAAATGCGTATCCATGTCCAGCCGCAAGACACAAAACAAAACCCAAAGAACGGTTCTATGTAAATACTTGGGGGTATGTGTTCACCAACAGTAGGGGACCGGGAATTTAGAGAGCAGAATTCGCTCCTCTGCGCTCTCTACAGGACGGAAATTCGGCATCGCGAACGGAGTGTGGGGAACTTTAGAACCTTCGAACCTGCCCGATGAAAGATGTCGCATCCCTCGTAAGGAGGGTTGACTTTCTGGTTGCTATGGTGTTTCCTTTTGTTGCGCTCTATGGAAAAACCCTTGCATACCCTTAACCCTAAGGACTACCCACTCCTATCTCTCATTGGTTGCTTGGACATAGTACGCCCGACTAAACCGAGAAGCTTGGGAGGCAGTTTCTTTTATGTGGGCAAGAGAGCAATGCCGAAGGTTGCTCAGTTTGACACGTTGTCGAATGAGCAGCTTAGGGAAATACGTGACAACTACTTTGCCACCGACCCGCGACATCACGTGGTTACTCTCTGTCCAGATTTTTATGAGGAGGTAACAAAGAGAGGGCTTTTGGACGCATTCTTTCCTCACCGTCAAAATCATCCGATTAAGGCCAAGAGGCGGAGGGCGTAACGTCGGCAACTATGTGGAGAAGTCGAGAGGTGTTCCAAAGGGTTGAAAGACTGACCATCATGCCTCCTTTAGCAGGGGACGTGCGCGCTATTACTGAGCTGCTGCATACGACTTGGCTTGCGACATACCCAAACCGAAATGCCGACATCACCGTTGGCGACATCAATGATATTTTCAAGACCCGCTATTCTCAAAAGAGACTTGCGTGGGAAATGCTCAGAGTCCTTCGTCCTCCGATCAACCAGAAGAGCCTTATTGCAAAAGAGGGAAGTACCATCGTTGGCTTCTGTCGAATCAGTGCGTTCTCAGACATGAACGAACTCGAGTCACTGTATGTATTGCCAGAGTACCAAGGGCATGGTATTGGCCAGGCTCTTTGGATGAGTGCTCAAGAGTACAGTAACCCCCTCCGCGACACTTCCGTGCTCGTGGTGAGTTACAACGAAAGAGCAATTACTTTCTACAAGAAGCTTGGTTTCAAAGATGAGGGTGTTAGATCAACTCACGAATTAAGAACCGAAGCAGGAACTGTACAATTTCCTATAACAGAAATGGTAAGGCACCGGTCTTGTGAACTCTGAGCCACCTCCCGGACTTGAACCGGGGACCCATTGCTTACGATGCAATTGCTCTACCAACTGAGCTAAGGTGGCAACACTTTCCAAATATTTGGAAAGCTGGAGTCTCTATTGTACTCCGTTAGAACCTATTTTAGCAAAAACGATGATTGATTCGCACGCTCCGCGTGCGTGGTGACTTTGACCTCTTTCGTACGCTCCGATCTCGTGCCAGTCCGAACGCCGCCCCGCGCCTCCCGCTGGTCGGTGCGTCCGCCCTCGCCCCGTTTCCGCTCTCCATGCTTTTTCTTTTTTCGCGGGGGGATTCTTTTTGAATTGGAATGGGCGGAAACGGGGCTCGGTCGGGCCTTGCCTTTGAAGGGCAAGGCGGGCGGCTTCCAACGCGGTGCCTCGGACTCATTGCTGTTTTATTTTGCGTCCGTGGCTTATGGGAAGGCACCCTCGGCATCCGCCTCGGGCATTTCCGCTAGGGCTACTCGCGCCTAGGTGCCTAGGTGCGGCGCTTTTCCTCGCCAGTGCGCCGTGCTCGGCGCTGGCTCGGGCGCCGCTCCGTTTGGGGGAAGGAAGGAATCCTTCCCCCAGCGTCGGGCTCCTCCTCGCAGAGGTTGTACAAAGGTTACGGTGCCGTATTGTGTTTGTGGTTCGTCGAGAGTTTGTCGTTCGCTTGAACGTGCCTTCGGAGTCCGCCCTCGCACAACCCCCATCCTCGTTTTCAAAAAAGCGTTCGTGGTGTCGCTTCCGCTTTTAACCCGCGCTTTGCAAAAGAACGGCGGCGCTCATCCATAAGCCCTGGACGCCCTAGCGGAAATGCCCGAGGCGCAAATCCATATGCGCTTGCCCCACACCGCCCGTGCGCGCGCATTCCCGCCCGCGAAGGTCGAGAGGATTCGCGGGCAGGGCTCCCTCCCTTCATTCGATTATTCAACCTTAAACCCAAACATCATGCTTGCCTCCAAGTGCTCGGCAATATGACAGTGTGCCATCCACTCACCGGGGTTTGTCATTTCAACAAGAAGTTCGACGGTGTCACCATTTTGAATAAGCACAGTATCTTTCCAGACAAGGTTATCGTTCGGCTTGCCGTTCGTACTCAAGACCAAGAATCGCTGGCCGTGGAAGTGGATAGGGTGTTGCATCGGGTGCATAGAGTTCGGATCGTTGGTAATTTTGATTTTCACCTTGTCTCCGACTTTGAATTTCCAGTCGATGTCCATATTTTTCTTGCCGGTATCAACATCCTCGATTATCCATTTCATCATCTCCGGATTCGACATCGTATTCATTGCTGTATTGTCTTCTTCCCATTCGATGGGATCACCGCTCATCATCATTGACCCGTTCGACACGCTTTGGCCATTTCCCATCATGTGCATGTTGTGACCCCCCATCTCTTCCTGTTGCATCATGCCTTGCATATCCATGCCCATATCAATGGTGAGCTTTAAGTTCTTGTCTGCCGGCTTGTTGAAGGACGATCTGAATGGATCAATTTCTGATTGGATGTCTTGGTTTGATCGCAATGCTACAAACTCCTCGCTGAATGAGGTGGCTACCTGTTCGGTAGAGACAGTTATTGTTCCGAGGGTGTAGGTACGCTCCGGGGTCTTGTGTTCAAGTTTATACGATCCTGCATTGGCAAACAGCACTTCAACAATCGCACGTTCGGAAGGGCTCAAAATCACGCTGTCGCTCCACGTCTCGCGTTCGTATTTGCCGCCATCAGCTCCTACTAGTTTCATTTTTGCTCCAGGGATGGAAAGGTTGAATGTTCTCGTATTTGCCGAGTTGGTGATGTAGAAGCGAATAACCTCTCCTGCTTTCGCCTGAAGCGAATAGTTGGTCTCGCCATTTACAAGCATAGTGTTGCCGAACCGACCCATAAGCGTGCGGTCGGCAGATGCCTTGCTGAACGTTGTGATCTTGCCGTTTTCGATAAGAATATCGTCAACAAAGAGCGCAACTTCACGATTAACCGGTGACCAGTAGTTCGGATCATTCGGTACTACAAGATAGTTGCCGTAGAGACCGAGCTCCTGTGCGTAGTCCTCCCGAATGTGAGGATGATACCAATACATGCCCTCGTCGGGAAATTTGACCTTATAGGTAAAAGACTCTCCTGGCTTAACTTCTTTCTGGGTTACATCTGGCACACCGTCGAATTCATTCTCAAGACGCACGCCGTGCGAATGGATTGTGGTGTCAACGTCGGTATTATTGGTGAAATTCAATGTAACTTCTGCGCCCTGTTCCACCTTGATTAAAGGTCCCGGTATCATTCCGTTGTAGGCAAGCATTTTTACCACGCTGTTACCGATTGTTTTCTTTACGATCGAAGCGGTGAGGTCGTATGTGTCTCCATTTTTGAGTTCGACGGTTTCCGATTCTCTGGCTTCGGAAAGACCGGTAATATCTGTCGAGAAGGAACCAGCCTCAACTTTGTTGCCAGTACCAGTTTGTTGCAGAATAATTATTGCGCCTACGACGACCACAACCGCAATGATTCCAATGATTAGCTTATTTTTCATATGATTATTTGTTAATTATAATTCTCTCCTGCGCAAAAGCACAGCGTTAATCGCGACAATGACCGTGCTTGCCGACATAAACACGGCCGCCAGTGCTGGCTGAAGTAGTATGCCCTTGAAAGCCAGTGCTCCGGCCGCAAGCGGCAGAGCAACTACGTTATATCCTGTTGCCCAGAAAAGATTCTGGATCATTTTCGAGTAGGTCATTTGAGAGAGTCTGACGATTTTTGCAATATCACGTGGATCGTTGCGAACAAGGATGATCCCTGCCGACTCGATGGCGACATTTGTACCAGCTCCAATGGCGATACCAAGATCAGCTTGAGTAAGAGCTGGCGCGTCATTGATACCATCTCCAACCATGGCGACTTTAAGGCCACGCTTTTGAAGCTCTTTTACTTTCTCGGATTTCTCCGACGGTAATACTCGTGCAAAATATTCATCAATGCCGAGCTCATCACTAACCCACTTGGCTACATCCTCCGAGTCACCAGTGACCATCGATGATCGAACCCCCATTTCTTTGAGAGACCTGATCGCCTCACGCGACTCCTCGCGGATAATATCTGCAAGCGCAATGGCGCCCAAGAGCTTTCGCTCTTTTACCGTAAATATGATTGTCTGTCCCTTTTTGCCGGCTTCCTGCACCTCTCTAGAGAGATCACTTGGAACATTAATACCAATATCTTCCAAAAGTGCCGGTCCGCCGACCATAATTTCTTTTTCATCAACTAGCGCTTTTACACCTCTGCCTTTCAGAGCTTCAAATTTTTTCGGGTTTTTAAGGGAGAGCCCTTGCTCTTTAGCTTTTGCAACCACCGCTTTTGCGATTGGATGTTCTGATAGCGCGTCAAGGGATGCGGCAAGTTCTAGAATTTCGTCTTTACTACCATCTTTTGTGTTCCAGATATTTACCACACCGAACTCACCTTTAGTGAGTGTGCCTGTTTTATCAAATAACACCGTATTAATTGTCCGAGCGGCTTCAAGTGCGAGTCTCTGTTTTACGAGAAAGCCGTTTTGTGCGGCTTTCGTCGTAGAAATGGAAGCCACAAGAGGAACGGCAAGACCCAATGCGTGAGGGCAGGCGATAACGAGAACTGCTACAAGCCGGGCCACCGCAAAACCGACTTCGGCACCGGCTACAAGCCATGCCACGAGCGTAATGCCACCTCCTACAACGGCTATAATGGTGAGACAGAATGCCGCTCTGTCGGAAAGCATCTGAAGCCGTGATTTCGATGCCTGGGCTTCAGCCACCAAGCGCATCACTCCGGCAAGGAACGTTTTTTCGCCAATATTAGAAACTTTTATTTTGAGAGCCCCATCGCCGTTGATAGTACCTGCAATGACTGAATCACCCCCTTTTTTAGAAACCGGCTTTGATTCTCCGGTTACCAAGGATTCGTTTACATCTGATTCTCCGTCCGAAATTGTGCCATCAGCTGGAATTTTTGTTCCGGGCCGAACGAGCACTATGTCGTTTTCTCTAAGTTCAGAAAGCGCGATTTTTTCTGTCCTGCCATCCCGAATCACTTCTGCAGTATCTGGAAGAAGTTTTGAAAGCTCCTTAAGCGCGCCCTGTGCTCCGGAAACCGCTCGCATTTCAAGCCAGTGGCCAAGAAGCATGATAGTAATAAGCGTAGTGAGTTCCCAAAATAGAGCTTCATCTCCGGCAAACACCGCATAAACACTCCAAATGTATGCGGCAGAAATAGCGATGCCGATGAGGGTCATCATGCCGGGAAGACGTGCTTGAATCTCGCGCCACGCTCCGGTAAGAAATACCCATCCTCCATAGAAAAATACGGTTGAACCAAATACCAAAGGCAGATATTCCGATCCGGGAAAATCAGGAGGAGACCATTTAAAAATTTTCTCGATTACATCTGCGTAGAGAACGACGGGAATCGTGAGCAAGAGGCTTACCCAAAATTTGCGGAAAAACATTGCTGTGCTGTGTCCTGCATGTTCGTTTTGACCTTCGTGGCCTGTGTCCGCCTTTTTCTTTTTCGCTGGAACAAGGTTCATGCCACACTCAGGGCACATGCCGGGTTTGTCCTGCCGCACCTCCGGATGCATAGGGCAAGTATATGCAACACCCTCGCCAGATTTTGGCGGTTTGGGGGTGTGATGATTATGGGTGTGGTGATCGTGGTTCATAGAATTTAAAATAAGAAATAGACTGCAAGTGCGACGGCCGCAAAGAAAAGCCCTATATCTCTATATACTTCGTGAAATTCATGCTTGCCGGACACAATGAGAACGCCAAGCAGGTGCAGCGCGGCAAGAGAGGCGGCAATATCGGTAAAGTAGCCACTCAAAAGCCATGCGCCGAGCACAAGATCGCCCCATGCTGTCATGATCATGAATGAACGAGTTGAGCGTACATACTTTGAAAACCACTGCGGCAACATGTGCGTCCATTTGTCGTCATCTTTGAGAATCAGAATGCCGGTGAGAGCGAAGGTGATTCCAAGACCCATTCTTAGTATGAGAATTGAGAGTGGCATGTTAGTTATTTTTTGGAATCGTGCTCGTGTCCACCGTGTCCCTTATGCATAAACAAATGCAAGAGCGGACACGCGAGAAGGATAAGGTACGGCAGGGCTATGAGTACATGCGAAGTATGGTTTTTGAGCAGGAATACAAGTCCTACGAGACCGATGACGAGCACAACCGACCATATGCCTTTTGAGAATGTTTTGCTTTGTTCCATTGGATTATTTTTTATCTATTAAACGACCTCTCCCTTTTTCTCGAGCATCATGTGATGGATAGTTGCGACTTGAAGCCAAATAGCTATAAGCAGGAGAGGTATTACCGAACTGCCGAGCATCATTCCTCCCCATAGGCCAAAGAATGCGAGAACACCAAGAACTCCCGATACGACACTTAGCACATGGAATATTTTTGGCAGTTTCATATTTTTGAATTAATTGATTAATTTACCCGACATATTTCTGCGGATCGTTTACGAAGTGATTTTTACAGGTGGTACTGCAGAAATAGTAGACTTCGCCGCGGTGCTCGACATGAAGCTTAGTGTGAGCCGGATCAAGTTCCATGCCGCATACCACATCCAAGGCCTTCATATCCGGCTCGATATGCATTCCGACCTTTCTTAATTTTTTGCTTATGTTTGTAGACATGATAATTTTTAATTTATCGACCTTCGCGCTCCAATGATCTGCGATAGATGGCACACACGCCACCGGAAACAGAGAAGAGCGTTAGAGCTATTGCATCGTTAAAGAGATGCGATTGGGAAAAACCAAGCGTTGTACCGCCTTCGCCCGCGAACCAAGCGGCGATAAGTGCGAGTGCGCCCAGAATAGCAGTTACAATAGACAACCCATGAATAAATGATGATTTGGCCATAGATTTGGTTACTTATTTGATAAGTTGTAAATCCTGATCAATTCTTTGACCGCTTTCTCATCTTGACCCTTGTTCTGCATCTGATGCTTTACATGCGAGCGCAGGTGATTTTCAAGTAGAAAGCTGTCAAGACTTTTGAGCGACCTTTGGATGGAGAGGGATTGTTCCAAGAGGGTTGGGCAATACTCTTCTTTCTCAATAGCCTTGATGAGGCCGTCGAACTGGCCTCGAAGGATCTTTGCCCGGTGAAGGGCTCGTCCCTTTAGTTTTTGATCAACTGAGTGATGCATAAGTTTTTATTAAAGTATTAATGGTTATCGACCTATGAATATAGGGTATACCCCTATATCCTATTTGTCAAATCAAGACACTGTGGATAATAAATTTCCTTAGTATCCTGTAAATTCTTCTGAAAATACATAGTTCTCATCAACTCCCAAAAGGGAAAGAGTATTTCGAACCGAGTTTACCATTACAGGCGGACCGGCGATGTACCAGATGCAGTGCTCTAGGTTACTTAATCCAACATTTTTAATAATAAACTCCTTGTCAATATGCCCGAAAAGATTTCTTACGCTGAAATTCTTGATTTTAGCCGCAATGCTCAAAAGCTCGCTTAGATAAGCGGCGCTCTTTTCATTTCTATTGCCGTATAAAAGTCTCACTTGAAAATTTAAGCCTCTCTTTTCAAATGTTCGGGCCATGCTTAGGTATGGAGTAATGCCTATTCCGCCTGCGACCAAGATAAGTGGGTTATCAGACTCCTCAGGCAGCGTATAGAAGCCATGCGGCCCTTCAATAATTACTTCTGAATTTAACGACAATTCCTTAATAGTTTGCTTAAAACCACTATCCGATTCCCGAAACGCCACAGACACCTTCTCTCGATCAAAAGGAGAGGATGCAATGGAGAGCTGACGAGATGGCCCGCTATAGTCTGAATACAATAGTTCGGGAATACGAAGTTGGATATATTGCCCAGGTTTGAAAGAAAAATCAGCTGGCCGCTTAACCGAGACTTCCAATGTGTTTTCTGCCACCTGTTTTCTTCCAATAATGCTTGTGTGGTACACCTTGCTCATATTTACTGTGCCGGAGATGCTGAATTAGCAAAATTGGGCAGCTTAAATATTTCGTCCTCAATGGCTTCATTTACGCTCAGAATACTTACAGGCAGTACTCTGTTGTTGAAGTTTATCTGGTGCTCTCCTTTGCCGTATTGTGTCGCCCATGCTCCCGGACCAGCCAAGATTCCGGAGAGGCCGACTTTTTCAGGATCCATATTCTCTGACTTAGACCAAACCAGTTGTCCTGAAGCGTCTAACTGGGCAGAATACATTGCTCGTTCATCATAGCGATATACTTGGTGGGAGACTGCTGTTCCTCCCACAATCACTGTTTCTCTAAAGTATGGTTCTTTATCGAGATTTCGTGCCCAAAGATGTATTTCTTGATTTCCATCGCGAGCAATCATGTGGAAACTTTGAGCATAGGTATTCGGTTGAGCTGAAGCTGTGCCTGGGGTTTCTGCCGTCTGGTTCTTGAGATATAGAATTACCCCCACAGGTACGACAATAGAAAGTGTTAATAACATTCCAACACCCCACGCACCCATTTTTTGAAACATATTATTACTCTGGCCAACAGCTCTCTGCCTGAGTACTGTTTTTACAAATCCAATACTTTGAGCAGCAGAGACAGACAGAAGGGCTAGCAGATAATAAAATCGAAGAGGGTTGGTAGGATAGTTGGTCGGTAAACCTGCGAGAATACGTTGTGGGGAGGGATCATAGTGAATGAATGCGTAATAAACGACGTGCAGAGCACCTAAGTAGAATATGGCGTACGCAAACATATGAAGCCATTTCCATGATCCTATGCCGAGAAAACTCACTGCCTTATCTGATGAGGTTGCAGCGAGCGTGAGTCCTAAAAGCAAAGCTATTAGGCCCATCATATTGGCTAAGCCGAACCCTGGTTCGGCACGCAAATATATTTCAAGCTCTGGCATAAACTGATATCCTAAGAATTCCCAAACATTCCAGCGTACCCAACCGTCAAGTATTAGATATCCATGTATGAGTCCTATGAGAGCGAACCATATACCTGATTCCCGACGCCAGGTGATAAGGCGCATGAGAGGTTTCCATAGGCGCGCCGCTGGCCCAATAAAAACCGTGAACCAAAGTAAGATAAAAGAGGCACCCCCAAAAGCTTTCCAGAGCCGCATATCCGGACTCCATGTGCTATTAACTTGCCAAACTATATATACAAACAGTGCAGAAACAAGGGCCATAAGTACATGGCGTCCAAACACTGCGGTCTTGCTTTTTATTCCGAGTAACATTTATTCAACATTAATTATTCCTTCTAATGATGGATTAATATGGTCGTGATATGGCCATGTGCCCTTCTTGTCGAAGGTGTACATATAGCTTTGGCCTTTGCCGGCTCCTTTGAATTGATCGAAGGTAGCTAGAATCTCATGTGAAGGATGTATGTTAGACGCAACCCACATTTCTTCATCACTTTGATTTATGAATTCAACCATCGTGCCCTCTGGCACTGTAAGCTTTGCTGGCTCGAAGCCAGTGTTGGTATAGCGAACAGTCACCATTCCCATGCCGTCGCTGGGAGCCACCTCATGCTCAAAGACTGAGGCGAGCACCGGTTTTCCTGTCTCTGCAAACACTGCTGAGGCATTAACTGGCTGATCAAGATCATTGAATGATTTGTCGCCGTCATCGTGGTAGATCATGGCAATAAGCTGGTCTGCCTCGTTATAGGTGTAGAAGTCACCGAGTTCTATGGTTATGTCTTTATTCTCTCCAACTTCAAGATATCGGCTAATTTCTATGACCTGACCAATACGCCTGCCATCGCCACCACGAATGACCACATAGCCGTCCTTCGATAGAATGGCACGTTCGATTTTCACAGAAGTTCGCGCATCCTGCTGGGGTACTATAAGCTCGTCAACGTTTGGGGCTTGCGAAATAGTCTCCGTACTTTCGATGCGAGAACTATTGAGATAGACAAGCCCGCCAACAGCTATAAGAACAACTGCCGTTGCTATTATGATTTTGAATTTCATGTTTCTTGTATTTAGTCGTAGCGTAATTCGATCTTATCTTTGTCTTGCATAACGTAGTTTTCGTACTCGGTATTCTCCTCTCCGTTCACAGTCATTCTCATATTCGTACCGAATGAGCGCATGTCCTTGCCCCAGTTTTTGAAGAACTGGCCGAGCGTTGCGTTTTCTTTACGTACCATTCCCTGAAACTCCATATGAACGATGCCTTGACTGCTGTCATCGTGAGTGTGGATCGGCTGGTGAACTGCGCCGATACCGATGTTTGGAGGGAATTCTTGTTTTTCACCCTTAACGTAGATGGTAAGCTCCGGGTGCCAATGGAAGCCGGTCCGAGAAAGAATCTCGCCTTCAGGTGTCTTGGACGCAGAAGCAACAAGCCAAACAAGGCCTCCAACGATTGCAACACCGAATACACTCCAAGCAACTCGCGAGATTATTCTCTTCCTCTGGCGCGATTGCGCCTCTGCTTCTTTTGCTTCTAATTTTTCCTGTCGTCGTAGTTCTTTACGTTCCTTTTTACTTAATTGTTCAGGTGGTTGATTATTGTCCATAGATTGTAGTTGTATTTCCTATCACTTTTTAACAGGAACTTCGCAAACCATAGGTTTACTGATTTGTTTTGCTAGAGAGTACGTTGCTATTCCAAGCAGGATCACTCCGAAAATACCGAACTCACTGCCTCCTAGTGGAAGTGTGGCGATGAAGCCAAGCCCACCGGCTGTACCGAGAAATGAAGTAAGGATGAGTGAACCACATGCGGCGCATCCCATTCCGAGTATTCCGCTTACGATGCCGACTGAACCGACTGCGAGACTTCCTTGCGCAAGTTGCCTCTGCCTTTTCACGTAGTAGACGAACAGTGCGATATTAATCCCTGTTAAGAGCGCGATGGCAATCGTGTACGATGCGGAGAGCGCGGTGAAGTTTGTCGTTATCGACTCGAATAAACGAATTGGAAACGAAATCTTCACCGATATTGGCACAGTCGGATCAGTAACGAGCGAAAATAGCAAACGTATGTTCGGAAGCCAGACTGCAAACGCAAATGTCAGAAGTGCCACTACTCCGGAAAGAAGCAGATATGATTTATTTTTGAACACTTCTGTAAATGCGTTTTTGATCATGGCTATTTACCTTGCTTTGCAAGATTGATTAATTGTTTGACTGCTTCGAGTGGCTGTGCGCCGGAGAGCGGATATTGCTTGCCGTTCTTGCCGACAACAATGCTCCACGGGGTACCGTTACCGCCGGTTGCGACTGCATTCTGCACATTCTCCTCGATATGGGCATCGTACTTTTTGCTTGCGAGACATGATGCGAATTTCGCTTCGTCGAGTCCGATCTCTTTAGCGATTTGTGGCAAGACCGTATCTATGTTTGTTTGATTGTTCGAAGGAGTAAGCTCAAAGAAGCGATCCGCAAATTTCCAGAATGCATCATTGCCTCCGAGCTCTGCCGCACACTCAGTTGCGACTGCTTCCTTTCGTGCCTTTACTGGATGAAGCTGATCAAGTGGAAAGTGGCGATACACCCACGCAACCTGATCACCATATTCGGTGGTGACTTGCTTCATGGTCTCGTGGAAGCGTTTGCAGAAGGGACACTCGAAATCCGAGTATTCAACAATTTTCACCGGTGCGTTCGGATTGCCTCGAATGTGATCCTCGCTTGTAATCGGCTTCATTTGCTTGAGGTCACCGGTTTCTTGTACCACTTGCTGTGGTTGTTGCCCGGTCCCGGCAACGGAAGGACTGTTGCCCCGTAACCCTAAGAATATTGCTCCGGCAATCAAAGCTCCGGCTACAACAATGGCAATAGGGATTGTTAGTGTAGTTGTCGGTGCGACCTGTGCCTCCGGCGTTTTTGTTTCGTGATGTTCATGGTGTTCCATAATTAATTGTGGTTAGGTTTAATTTTTTAACGAATAAGCGAAAACAACGTCAAAATGATCCGCGACTACGGATCGACGCCAATGAGAAAATCACTAGTAGATTTTCGGATTTAAAATACCGCGCGCGAAAGCGAGCTTAAGATGATCAAAGAGTATGAGGTCGGGATGTTCCCGTATATAAAGCCGTAATCGGCCGATGTCGAGATCAGGCGAAGGGCGGCGATTCCAGAGCGATACCCAACTGTAACCAAAAATAAGAGCGAGACTGAGCGCAAGCAACATCAACGCGTCTCGTGTTTTATTCGGCAATGTTAAAACAATGTCTTTCCAAGAGTTGATATGATGTGCCACGCCAATAGTGCAACATTGCTGACCGTGTTCGGATGACATCATGCCCATATCCATCTGCGACATATCCATTTGCTTGCCGAACATTCCCGTACACACAAATCCAAATGTCAAAAATGCGAGCGTAAGTAGGACAACTGGAGACTTTATTGATTTGAAATAATTTGCTGTAAACACAAGAAGATTATAACAAAAATTCGCCTCTGAGGCCCGACCGAGCCCCGTTTCCGCCCATTCCAATTCAAAAAGAATCCCCCCGCGAAAAAAGAAAAAGCATGGAGAGCGGAAACGGGGCGAGGGCGGACGCACCGACCAGCGGGAGGCGCGGGGCGGCGTTCGGACTGGCACGAGATCGGAGCGTACGAAAGAGGTCAAAGTCACCACGCACGCGGAGCGTGCGAATCAATCATCGTTTTTGCTAAAATAGGTTCTAACGGAGTACAATAGAGACTCCAGAATCAAACCCAATTCCTTTTCGCCGGTTTCAGAACGCGCGGCGTGAAGCGCCGCGTAGGGGGGAATGGGCAAACCGCGCGCTTCGCGTGCGTGATGGAGGTTCAGAAAATACAGATCCGAAAATTTTTGGAGGGAGGATTTTAAGGAGGTCTGCAAATTGTATGTGCGTTTGCCCCGCCCGCCCGTGCGCACGCACCAATCACCATCGTTTTTAGGAAATATTATAAAACGATAGTGATTGCTCCCGTGAAATGCGATACAATCAATGTATGAAGTATTTTCTCTACGCTAGAAAATCTACTGATGTCGAGGACAAGCAAGTTTTGTCTATCGAAGCGCAACTTATCGAACTTCGCACGCTCGCGCTAAAAAATAATCTTGAGATTGTAGAGGAATTTGTGGAAAAGAAATCCGCGAAGATTCCGGGTCGCGCGATTTTCAACGATATGATGTCGCGCATAGAGCGCGGCGAAGCGCAAGGAATAATTTGCTGGAAAATTGATCGGCTCGCGCGAAATCCCGTAGACGGCGGACAAGTGCAATGGCTTTTGCAACAGGGTGTCATTCGCCATATTCAGACGCACGACCGCTCGCACTATCCGAACGATAATGTTTTGATGATGTCCGTTGAACTCGGAATGGCGAATGAGTATGTGCGCCAGTTGAGCGCGAATACCGCGCGAGGGTTGCGACAAAAAGCGCGGCAAGGTATCTACCCAGGGCTTGCACCGCTCGGCTACATAAATGATCCTCGCACCAAAACTATTCGCGTCCACAAAAAGAACGCCGCGCTCGTGCGCGAGATGTTTGAAAAGTACGCGAGCGGGAGCACGACCCTCGATGAACTGGCGACGTGGTTGGGAAACGCGGGCGTGATGTCCAAAGGAAATCGCCGCGTCCACATCTCGCGCATCTCGTTTATTTTGCAGAATCAGTTTTATTATGGACACTTTCGTTACGCCGGAGAATTGTATGAAGGAAATCACGACCCGCTTATTTCCAAAGCTTTGTTTGATAAAGCAAATTCTATTTTGAAAAGTCGCGGGCGCACTCCGGCTATCAAAACCGATCCGGCTCCGTTTTGCGGATTGTTGCGTTGCGGCTTCTGCGGCATGGGCATCACAGCCGAAGTGAAAGAGAAACATCAAAAGAACGGCAATATCCACCACTACACCTACTATCGCTGTACTCGCAAAAATAAGGCCGTGAAATGCAACGAAGCACCGATGCGAAGCGAGTTGTTGAACTCGCAACTTACGGCACTCATCGCCGACTACGCCATGCCGCAGAAATGGACATCTCCACTTTTGGAGATGTTGAATACAGAGGCCGCCAACGCTTCCAAAACGGCAGCGGAGGCCGTTCAAGAACTGCGAGACAAGTGCGAAAACATTTCTCGGCAAATATCGCGCCTGACAGACTTGTATGTTGCCGAAGATATTGAACGTGATGATTACTTGTCTCGCAGGCGTTCCCTTATGTCGGAACGCAGGACGATTGAGGAGAAAATCGTCTGTCTTGAACGAGCCCCTGCCGCGTGGGTTGAACCTGTTCGAAATTGGATAACGGACGCTTCAACACTAGACGAAATCGCGCATGCGGAAGACCTCCTTTCTAAAAAATCCTCCCTCCAAAAAATTTTCGGATTGAACCTCTCAATCCACGCACGCGAAGCGCGCGGTTTGCCCATTCCCCCCTACGCGGCGCTTCACGCCGCGCGTTCTGAAACCGGCGAAAAGGAATTGGGTTTGATTCTGGAGCCGTTGGTCGGGATTGAACCGACGACCTCGTCCTTACCATGGACGTGCTCTACCAACTGAGCTACAACGGCGAGAAGTTTAGGATAGTGCGCGTCTTTTGCGAGCCAGACGAGAAAGGAAGCTCGTTTACTTTCTCGTTGCAGCGAAGCAAAAGGTGGAGCGTACTATCTCAGTTCGAAACCGGCGTATGGTAACCCATACAACGGCCTGGTTATAGTACCAAAAACTCTCTTTTTCTGAAATATGTTAGCGTACATACATATGACCCCAGACGAAGCAAAAAAGCGAATTGCGGAAATCGAGGCGGCGATGGTACTGCCTGATTTTTGGAATGACTCGGCGAAAGCGCAGGCAATGATTAAGGAGATGAAGGACCTCGCCGCGGTCGCCGAGGGCGGCGACCGCCACGACGGGGGGCCGGCGACCCTTTCAATACTGGCGGGCGCCGGCGGTGACGATGCCGAAGACTTTACCGGCATCCTATTCCGCATGTACCAAAACTATGCAACGAAGCAGGGCTACCCCGTCAGCTTTCTCGACCAAAATGAAAATAACCACGGTGGATACCGCAATGTCACGTTTGAAATAGAAGGGAAGAATGCGTACGGCAACTTAAAGCACGAGGCGGGTGTGCACCGCCTCGTGCGCATATCGCCGTTCAATGCTAATTCGAAACGGCAGACATCGTTTGCGCTGGTTGAGGTATTACCGAAAATTACTGAGGATGAGGCTGTCGAATTGAAAGAAGAAGATTTGGAAATTCAATTTGCAAAGTCAGGCGGCGCCGGCGGGCAAAACGTGAACAAGCGCGAAACGGCAGTCAGGATTGTACACAAGCCGACGGGATTGTCTGTCCATGTGTCGAAAGAGCGGAGTCAGCAGGCCAACCGGGTGAAGGCGCTCGAGCTACTGCGCGCGAAGGTGTACAAGCGCGCTCAGGAAGAGAAGGAAGCCGAAGCCCGCGGTCGCTCCCTTGCCCCCACCACGTCTATTGAGTGGGGGAGTCAAATACGCTCCTACGTCCTCCACCCGTACAAGTTGGTGAAGGACCACCGCACCGACGTCGAAGTGCACGACCCCGACGCCGTCTTCGACGGCGCCCTCGATGTGTTTATTGAGGGGATGAGAAATCTAGATAGCAAAACAAACTCATGAACATTAAAGTAGTACCTGACTCAATAACCCTCGAAGAATTAAAAGAAATCGCTCAAGAGTTTTATTTCCCGTTAGTCAAAGGGGTTGTGGATATTGAGAAGAAAATTGTTGCTTTCGGTGGGGAGTACCATGCTGATGCCAATAACATCCTTATTGAGTCAGGGTCGAGTCAAAAAGACGTTTGGGGTTTTAATGTGCAGCTTAACCAACCGCGTGCTACCTGGCTCGAGTATACCTCCCTCATCAACATACGTCCCGCAAGTGGGAACCGGACCATTGAGGTCGAAGACGAAGTGGTCCGTGGTAAAATTAAAGAAATAGTGGATCAAAAAATTATATGAATACAGCTCGGTCGTCACTGTTTCTTATGGCCAACTTAGCTGTTGAGGTTGAGCGTCTCAATACCGCGCGTGCACAAGGGGACGAGGAGCGTACACTCGCTTCGCGGACGCGCGCCGGACGCATCATTGCCGACTTGCAGGCACACCCTGACATGAGCTCACGCACCCTTGAGATGAGTCGCCTCCCCGACGCTCTTGATGGAGCTGCTACTCCGCATGAACTTTCTACATATTTTGCTCCCTTTATGCAACGGTTTACTCTCCAATAACGCACCTCCGTTCACTGCGACGATGATATTGACAATATATGTATATTATGCTATTTTACTTCAGTCGCTAAAAACACATGTCAGAAGTCCCCTCATTCATACGCAATGCTGCCCCTTGCATAGAGGCGGCTCGGAGTATACAACCCCACGGTAGGTGGGCATCTAGTGCGGTAGAATCACAGCATCCTGGGTTTACCTCCCAGCGAATTCCTCGTGAATTGAGGGATATCAGTGTAGCAAAGGTGCATGAAGCACTAACCAAGCAATATGGGAATAGCTTTGCCACCGAAGAGGATCTTCACTATATTGAAAGTCATCCAGAAGAATACCCACTTCTTAAAATTGAAGATCTACCGCAATTTGGTTTCGGTTCAGTCGTTGCGAAAAAAGGCCGCAACTGTTTTCCAGTTATTGGATTTTACGGTGACCTAGGTCACCGGTTCAAAGTTGACTATTATTCTGTGGATGAGGTCCAGTTTGGTTGTAACTTTCTCACCCGCCATACTGAAACCAAGTAAGCGGTGACGTCTTTTCTTCCCGTTAATGTGTTTATTGAAGCAATGCGGAAGGGCGGGGTATAATGGGTGTTGTGATTTACTTCGACAATGTTTCGAAGGTGTATAAGAACGGCGTGCAGTCGACCGCGCTCGACTGTGTCACGCTTTCCATTGAGCCGAAGGAGTTTGTGTCCATCGTTGGCCACGCCGGCGCGGGTAAGACCACGATGTTGAAAATGATTTTGGCTGAAGAGCGCCCCTCGTCTGGCACCGTCTTTTTTGAGTCGATCGATATACACAAAATTCCGCGCGCGAAGCTCCACGACCTCCGTCGCAAAATAGGGACGGTATTTCAAGACTTTCGCTTGATCCCCGGCATGACCGCGTTTGAAAACATTGCCTTCGCCATGGAGGCGGCAGGGCGCACTGACGAAGAAATAGAGGCTGACGTGCCTCACGTCCTCGAGCTGGTCGACCTGACTGAGAAGGCACATAGTTTCCCCAACGAGCTGTCGGGGGGCGAGCGCCAGCGAGTCGCCATTGGCCGCGCCATCGTGAACCAGCCGGACGTGCTCCTCGCCGACGAACCAACAGGCAACCTGGACCCTATCAATACGTACCAGGTCGTTGAAATTTTAAAACGCATTAACGAGCTCGGTACCACCGTCGTCTTGACCAGCCACAACAAAGGCGTCGTCGACGCCCTGGGTAAGCGGGTCATAACCATGGACTCGGGCCATGTCGTTCGTGACGACAAGGAGGGACGCTATATACTGTAACTATGTTGTGGATTAACGTGCGCCGGATTTTTCGTTCAGGAGTCGTGAGTTTTTTGCGCAACTCGTTCGTCTCGCTTGCGGCTATCTTCGTCATGACTATGACGTTGTCCATCATCGGGTCGTTGATGTTTCTTAACATCACTGTGTCGCAATTTATCGCATACGTTGAGGACAAAGTAGACGTAAATGTATACTTCACCCCCGACGCGTCGACTGAGGGTATTGACGACCTCACTCAGGAAATTAAAAATCTGCCTGAAGTTGCCTACGTCGAGTTTACCTCTCGCGAGGACGCACTGCGCGAGTTTCGTACCCGTCACGAGAATGACCAACTGACGCTCCAGGCACTCGACGAGCTCGGAGACAACCCGTTCGGGGCCGTCCTTGCTATTAAGGCGAAGGAGCCATCGCAATACGCAGGTATTGCCGAGTACTTACACGAGCGAGACCTCGACGCGTCAGAAGCGCCCTTCATCGATTCGGTGAACTATGAGCGCAACAAGGTTGTCATTGACCAGCTTGAAACGCTGACGACGTACGTTGAGCGATTTGGGTACGCGGTCATTATTCTCTTCGCACTGGCGTCGGTTTTGATTACGTTCAACACGTTGCGCTTGGCCATCTACACGTCACGAGAGGAAATCGGGGTCATGCGCTTGGTCGGTGCATCAAACACCTACATACGCGGCCCCTTCATTGTCGAGGGGACGCTCTACGGCCTTACGTCAAGTATCATCGCGCTCATCCTCTTTTTCCCCATCACGTACTTCCTGCGAGGTGCAACACTTTCTGCCTTCGGGACTGACGTGTTTGCTCTGTACCTGTCACACTTCGTGCTGTTTCTGTTCACCCTCGTTGTCGCTGGGGCACTCTTAGGTGCGACGTCGAGCTTCCTTGCAGTCCGGAAATATCTCTCGGTATAATGCCACTCATATGAAAACCTCTCGCGCACAAAACAAAAAACGCGGGAGTAAGCCCCGACACAAGTACATCTTCGTCATCGGCGGCGTCATGTCCGGCGTAGGGAAGGGCATCGCCTCCTCATCCATAGGGACTATCCTCGAGGCACGCGGGTATGGGGTAAACCTGGTCAAGGTCGACCCGTACCTCAACGTCGACGCCGGAACGATGAACCCGACCGAGCACGGCGAAGTGTTCGTGCTTGAGAGCGGACTTGAAACCGACCAAGACATGGGCAACTACGAGCGCTTCCTTAACCGCTCGCTCACCCCAGCCGACTACATGACCGGCGGGATGGTGTACAAGTCAGTCATCGACCGCGAGCGAGCACTTGGGTACGGCGGCAAGTTTGTTGAGGCAATTCCGCATGTCCGTGACGAAATTATTGACCGATTCAAAGCGTCAGCGTCGTACAACGGTTCGCGCATCACGGTGATAGAAATTGGCGGGACCATCGGCGACTTTCAAAATGCGCTCTTCATTGAGGCGGCGCGCACACTGAAAGTGCAGCACCCCGATGACGTCGCGTTCATCCTCGTCTCATACCTGCCGGTGCCGCCGAAAATTGGCGAAATGAAGACCCGGCCCACGCAAAATGCCGTGCGCCAACTCAACTCGTACGGCGTGCAGGCGGACGTCATACTCGCGCGGAGCGAAGTGCCTATGGACGCGAAGCGTCGAGAAAAGTTGGCCATATGGTGCAATGTACGACCAGAGGCGGTTATTTCCGCCCCGGACATAGACTCTATCTACGACATCCCGCTCAACTTTGCGAAGGACGGGCTCGACACGCTCCTTCTCAAGCAGTTGAAGTTGCCAGTGAAGCCGTCGAACCTGACAGCGTGGAAAAAGTTTGTAACGAAGGTGCATGCTGCCACAGACGAAGTGAATATAGCGATGATAGGCAAGTACTTCGATACCGGCGATTTCGTCCTCTCCGACGCGTACCTCTCGGTCATTGAGGCTATCAAATTTTCCGCGTACCACCTCGGGCTTATACCAAACATCCGGTGGGTGAACTCGAAAGATATAGACAAAAGCGTCGTTGACTTAGAGACACTCTCCGACTTTGACGGCATCATCGTCCCCGGCGGCTTTGGCGAGACGGGGATTGAAGGAAAAATTAAGGTCATTCAGTACGCGCGTGAACATAAGATTCCGTACTTCGGCCTCTGCTACGGCATGCAGCTTGCGGTCGTTGAGTATGCGCGGAACGTCCTTGGCCTTAACGGTGCACACACGGTTGAAATTAATTCGAAGACGAAGCACCCGGTCATAGATATTATGCCCGAGCAGAAACACCTGGTGGCGAAGCGCGACTACGGCGGCACCATGCGCTTGGGCTCATGCGAGGCGCACTTGGTGCCGGGTACTATCGCTCACGACGCGTACCAGAAGAGTCGCGTGAGCGAGCGGCACCGCCACCGCTACGAGGTGAATCAAGACTACGTGAAGCAACTGGAGGAAGGGGGACTCGTCTTCTCCGGGACGTCGCCTGATTGCCGGTTGATGGAAATTGCCGAGCTGCCTAAGTCCGTGCACCCCTTCTTCCTTGGCACGCAGTTCCACCCCGAGCTCCAAGCCCGCCCGCTTGCTCCCCATCCGCTGTTCACGGCATTTATTAAAGCAGCAAGTAAGAAAAAGTAACTATGAGTGAAAAAGAAGTTGCGGTATTTGGTGGAGGGTGCTTTTGGTGCACGGAGGCAGTGTTTAAAATGCTGAAGGGTGTGTCGGCGGTGGGTCCAGGGTACACCGGAGGGCACACGGAGAACCCAACGTACGAATCAGTGTCGAACGGCGACACAGGCCACGTTGAAGTCATTCGTATTGAGTACGACCCAGCGGAGGTGTCGTACCGGAGCCTCCTTACCGTCTTTTTTGGCTCGCACGATGCCACACAAGTGAATAGGCAAGGTAACGACGTTGGGACGCAGTACCGGAGCGTCATTTTCTACACGACCGACGAGCAAAAGAGAGAAGCAGAGAACTTTATTGCAGAACTTGAGGCCTCAGCTGTTGGCGGTGATCCCATAGCCACGACCGTCGAGCCGCTCGGACAATTCTACAAAGCCGAGAGTTACCACGAGGACTACTACGCGAAGAACCAAAGCCAAGGCTACTGCCAAATAATTATCGCGCCTAAGTTACAGAAGGTGCAGAAGGAATTTGCCGACCTACTGAGGAGTGGCAATAAGCTTGAGTGACAGGGTGACGTCGTTGCCTATCGCATTGTTAGCGAGGTCATTGAAGATACTTGCTGAGCCGAAGTTGACGCCCCACAGCGTGCGGTCGATGGTGAGGTCAGCGTGCGCGTGGAGCTTGCCGTCCTCCATGTAAATGTTCGCGGGGAAGGTTACGTCGTTAGTCTTGCCTTTCATACTGAGGGCGCCGGTCACGGTGTAGGCGTTCTCTCCCTCCGCTGGAGTAATGGACTTGATGGTAAACGATGCGGTCGGGAACTTTTCAACTCCAAAGAAGTCGTCGGACTTCAAGTGTCCCTCGAGCTGGCTTTCTTTCCCGGCTTTGCCGCCGCCGAGCGACGTCACTTTCACCGAAGCTATGTCTATCTCAAACGAGCCTGCGGCTGCGGCGTCCTCTACCGTGACGGCGCCACTTTTAACAGCAAGCGTGCCGGTGTGGACGTAGCCGGCAATGAGCGGCTTGCCTGCGGTCCAGGTAATCAAACTTTCCTCAGGACTCACTGCGTACGAGCCGGGCGTTGGGCGCATGCCACGCTCGGCTGACGGCGTTTCTGTTTCGGGGGTCGGGGTTGGCGTTGAGGTCTCTTTGTTTCCTAACATGAGCCACGCACCACCCGCCAGGATAATAATGACAATAACTCCAATTAATGTTTTCATATGAAAGTACTATACCACACGTGAAGTATTTCTTTGCAATTGTCGGCGCGGTCGTCATTTTGTTCCTGATTCTTCTGCCGGTGAGGCCGCTTTCAGCGCCTACAGTGCCGGTTGAGAAGGGAGAGGTGAAGGAGGCGACCGTCATGTTTGGCGGGGACGCCATGTTTGACCGGACCATGCGCACCGTGTTTGAGAATGTGGGCGGGGACTACCTCTTCTCCTGCATCGCGGACGTCCTCGCTGAGCCGGACGCGGTCGTCTTGAATCTTGAGGGTCCCGTCACCACCTACGACTCGGTGAGCCTTGGCACGCGGGTCGGCGACCAACACAACACGCACTTCACCTTCCCGCCGCAAACCGCGGCGCTCCTGAAGCGGCACAACGTCAGCATAGTGAACCTCGGCAACAACCACATCGCCGACTTCGGGCGGGATGGAGTGGCGCAGACGAAACAATTTTTAACCGAGGCGGGCGTTGCCTACTTCGGCACGAGCGATACAAGGGTGCTGCGAAAGGACATCAATGGCGTCCCGCTCTCTTTCGTCGGGTACAATGAATTTGAAATTCCATCGGTCGAAAAGCGTATCATATATGATATAGTCCGCGCCGAGAGTGACGCGGGACGCATCGTGGTTGTGTACACGCACTGGGGTGACGAGTACGTCGGGGTGCCCGAGCGGGTGCGCGTGCTCGCGCATGAGCTAGTAGACGCAGGAGCCGACCTAGTGGTCGGCTCCCACCCGCACATAGTCCAAGACTATGAGGCCTACGGGGGCGGGTACATCTACTACTCGCTCGGCAACTTCGTGTTCGACCAATACTTCTCGGACGAAGTGCGGAATGGCCTCCTGTTAGAAGTGAAATTTACCGAAACCGGCGTCCAGTCCATGAAAGAAATCCCCATCGTCCTTAACCCCGACGCCCGCACCTGCCTCACCACCCCCACGCGTTGAAAATTGGCTAGTTTATACTACAACTATGGAGCTGCTGCTGCAGAAAATTGGTGATGTGTATGGTCTCAAGTTGCGGTTGGTTGAAAAGGTCAGCCAAGGGTTTTTAAGTGAGAATTATATTCTGTCAGACGGAGTTACGAAATATTTTTTAAAGAAGTATCGATATAGCGACAGAGCAGTAGTTGAGGGCGTGCATCGCTCCAAACGGTTCTTTTTCGAAGGTGGCATCCCCGTCATCATGCCACTGCCAACCGGTGACGGGGGAACATTCTTTGAGTACGAGGCCAAATTTTACACCCTCTTTCCGTTTGTCGCTGACCGCCAACTGCAGTGGAATGAAGTACATGGCGACTCGCTGGTCTCCTACGCGCAAACGCTTGCGCGTATTCATATACTCGGCCGTAACGCTACTGTGGCGGTGAGCCACTTCTTCAAGCCGTGGGACAGTGTTGCAACACTCAAAACAATTGATGCAATTCTGCAAAAAATTTCTGAACTACAAACCAAGACCGAGTTCGACGTCCTTGCAGAGAAGAATCTAAAATTAAAGGAAAAAGTAATTAGTTCGAACAACAAAACGTACAGCGAATTTAATATGGAAAGTGACCACCTGCTCCATGGCGACTACACAGTCGCTAACGTCTTCTTTGGAACCGACGGCAATGTTTCGTACGTGTTTGACTGGGAAAAGACGGAGTACGCGCCGCGGTTTCTTGAAATGTTTCGGTCGCTCATCCAATGCACGCTCGGCGACCACGCGCGCTCCAAAATATACTTGGATGCATACCTCGCGCTGTACCCGGCAACTAGGGAAGAATTAGAAAGGGGACTTGATGCATACGCCTTAAAACAAACGCATTCGCTTTGGATAGAGGAAGAGCACTATTTAAAAGGAAGTACCCGGACAGATGTACTTATAGAGTCTGACAGCTTTAAAATTGACTACTTTGCCCACAAACTCGACGAATTTAAGAGGGAAGTATTCCATTGAAAAAAACCAGATTTCAAGCTACGCTATGTGAACATTGGGGGATCATCTAGTGGTAAGCGAGAGCTTGCTTTTAGCGTTCACTCAAAAATGCGAGAGGGTTCTTTAAAAAATTCGTACATACAGCTGGGGGATCATCTAGCGGTAGGATGTGACTCTCTGAAAGTCATCACCTTGGTTCGAATCCAAGTCCCCCAGCTGTGCGTAGGAAAGAACCTTCTCGCACTTTATTCGCTCACTAAAAAGTAGGATGTGACTCTCTGAAAGTCATCACCTTGGTTCGAATCCAAGTCCCCCAGCAATGAAAATTCAACTAGCATTTGCTAGTATGAATTTGCATCGGGACTGGGATTCGAACGGGAAAGGGGTCGGGGAAACGGGAGTTTCCCCGCGGTGGAGGCAGGCGAAGCCGTTGGAACCGCAAGGTTCTAAAACGCAGCGAACGAAGTGAGCGAGTAGTGAGATTCCAAGTCCCCCAGCAAGTATAGGATTAAAGTATGTCAGTCAAAATCACCTATTTCGTGCACGGCACCACAACCGACAATCAAGCTCACATTTCGTCTGGGTGGAAAGATGTCGAGCTTTCTGAGCTAGGCATTCAACAAGGTAAAGACCTCAAGGAGCAGACAAAAGACACGCACTTTGATGTTGTCTTTACCTCTGATTTGCAACGAGCGCATAAGTCAGCACTCCTTAGTTGGGACGGCATGTATGAGATTATTCCGGATGCACGCCTGCGTGAGTGTAATTACGGAGATCTTAACGGAGCCTCATCGGATGTGGTGGAGCCTTTGCAGGAAAAGGAGATGCACCACAAACCTTTTCCCAATGGAGAGAGCTATGACGACGTTAAGATTCGCGTTGCCGACTTTCTCGACTTTCTAAAAAAGAATTACGATGGGAAGCACGTTGCTCTTGTCGGACATAAGGCACCTCAGCTTGCACTCGAAGTCCTTACTAAGGGTATGACCTGGGACGAGGCGCTCGCTAACGACTGGCGGAAGCGAAGGGCCTGGCAGCCGGGTTGGGAGTACACCCTGGAGTAGCTATGTCACTCAAACTAATGTAAAGCAAGCTTGACGTTGTGAGATTTTTTGTATACGGTGGACATGCCGACATGCGTGTAACTGTCTCAAATGAGGTGCACACCTTGAGAATGAAGAGAAACATTACTCAAGAAGAGCTTGCAGAGAAGCTGGGGGTGAGCCGTCAGACTATTATTGCTATTGAAAAAGGCAACTACACCCCCTCTATCTTGCTCGCGCTCAAGATTAGCAACTTCTTTAACACGCCCGTCGAGGCCGTCTTCACAATACGATATGCGAAATAATCTTTTCATAGAAGCAGCGGTTTCCCTCATACTCATCGTACTTGCGGTACTGCTGTTAAACCCCTTCCACTTTTGGATGCCCCCGATGGTGGTGATGACTATGCTCGTCCTCACGTTCGTGGCGTTTGTTGCCGTAGCCGTCTTGGTGGTGCAAGAGAGGGCAGTCGATGAGCGCGAGGAGTCGCACAAGATGCTCTCGGGGCGCTACGCTTTTCTAACTGGCGCTGCACTTCTTACCCTTGGCCTTATTGTGCAGTCCTTCAACCACCAGGTAGATGCGTGGCTCGTCGTCGCCCTGGTGGGTATGGTGCTTGCAAAAATAGTGGTGAGAATATACGGCGACTCTCGCTGGTAGTCCTCTCACCAGTTGTCCACAAATATGATGTAAAGTACACTTTACATTGTATCTCGTATTTACTATACTGAGCCTCTATGAATAAATCACTGTTGATTGGAGTTGTTGTCGTTATTGTTCTCGCTGCGGGGGTAGGCATGTACACGTCAAACTCTGGTTCAAAAAAGGAGGCCGCCATGATGGAAAAGGAGAAAATGACCCAAGAAGCGGCAGAGAAAGAGTCAATGGTTAAAGAAGAGATGATGAAAGAAGACGCGATGATGGAGGAGAAAGGAGAGATGATGATGAAGGACGAAGGAGCGATGATGGAAGAGGAAGAGGGTGGCGCCATGATGCACACCGGTTCGTACGAGGCGTACAGCACCGAGAAGGTGGCAATGGCGTCGGCTACTCACGACGTCGTGCTTTTCTTCCGTGCGAGCTGGTGTCCCACGTGCCGCGCGCTCGACGCTGACCTCCGCGCGCACCTCAAGGACATTCCCGAGTCGCTCACGATTCTTGATGTGAATTATGACACTGCGACTGACCTGAAGAAGAAGTACGGCGTGACGTACCAACACACGTTCGTCCAGGTTGATGCGCAAGGGAACCTGATTAAGAAGTGGAGCGGCTCCTCAACACTCGCGTCCCTCGTTGCTGAGGTTAAGTAGGAGAGGGAAGTACGAGGATGGTTCTCCTTATCGTTTCATTTGTTGCGGGGCTCCTGACGGTGCTGGCCCCGTGCATTCTGCCGCTCCTGCCGGTGATTGTCGGCGGCTCCTTGAGTGGTGGCACGAGCATGAGACGAGCCATCACCGTCACGGCGTCTCTCACCCTTTCAGTTATTGCGTTCACGCTCCTCATTAAAGCGAGCACACTCCTCATCGGTATTCCGCAAGACTTTTGGAAGTGGTTTTCGGGAGTCATTATTATTGCGTTCGGGGTGGTCACACTCGTTCCTTTACTGTGGGAGCGGCTGCCGTTCCTCGCAAAGCTAAGTATAGGGAGTAACAAACTCCTCACCTCCGGGTATAAAAAGCAAAACGTCGTTGGGGACGTCATTGTTGGCGCTTCGCTGGGGCCGGTTTTCTCGACCTGTAGTCCGACCTATTTCTTAGTACTCGCCGCAGTTTTGCCGGAGAATTTTGCGCTCGGACTCCTCTACCTCATTGCGTACTCGCTGGGCCTGTCGCTCGCGCTCCTTCTGGTAGCGCTGGTAGGGCAGAAGGTAATGAATGCGGCCGGAATTGCCGCTAACCCGCATGGGATGTTTAAAAAAGTCCTTGGCGCCCTGTTTCTTATCGTGGGCGTCATGATTATTACCGGTGCAGACAAGAGCCTTCAGGTGAAGATTCTCGATGCGGGATTTTTTGACGTGACACAGGTTGAGCAAAGTCTGCTGAAGCTCGTACCATCTCCGTCAGGAGAAATAAATACTAAAAAAGATATGTACCCACTCGCTCCTGAAATAAGTTCGCCGAACGGCTTTATCAATACTGACGGCAAGCCCATTACCCTCAAAGAGTTGCGGGGCACGGTGGTGCTTCTCGACATATGGACGTACAGCTGCATTAACTGCCAGCGGACCATTCCCTACTTAAATGAGTGGTACGCAAAGTATAAAGATCAGGGGCTTGAGATTGTCGGCCTCCACACACCTGAGTTTGCGTTTGAACAGGTGCTTACGAACGTTGAGAAGGCGGTCGCGCAGTTTGGCATTAAATATCCCGTAGTCTTGGACAACGACTACTCAACGTGGAATGCCTACGGCAACCGCTACTGGCCCCGCAAGTACTTGATCGACGTAGATGGGTACATTGTGTACGACCATATCGGTGAGGGCGGGTATGAACAGACTGAGAGGGCGATTCAAAAAGCGCTCGAAGAGCGGAAAGAAGGTATAAGTGGAGAGGCTACAGTTTCAGAAGACATTTCTCACCTGGGAGATGCAGTGAGCCCTGAGCCCGGCAAGGTAAAGAGTCCTGAAATATACTTTGGTGCCTCACGAAATAAGTTTCTTGCCAATGGTAGGCGTGGCGTCGTGGGTGTACAAATGTTTGCCCTTCCCAACACTATACTGCCGAACAACCTCTACCTAGGTGGTGCGTGGAATATTACCGATGAGTATGCGGAAAGCAAAGGACCCTCCACGATTCTCTTCACCTACGACGCGAAGAATGTGTATGTTGTTGGAGGAAGTAGTGAGGGGGTAGAACTCGCGGTGTACCAGGACGACACACTTTTAACAACAATAGTGGTAAAGGATGAAAAATTATACACCTTGATCGAAGGAGAAACGTATGGAGCTCACACCATTCGCGTTGAAGTACGAGGTCCGGGACTGAAAGCCTTTACCTTCACCTTCGGATAAGATAGTGTGGTGGGTACTCATAATGAAAAAAGAAATAAAAGACTACAACGCAAAGGTGCAGGAAAAGGAGGCGAAGAACATCTGTAATGCCTTGGTGAAGGAAATAGATGCGGGGCTGCCCACGGCTGAGAGCAAGGTGTGGCACGGGCACCCCGTGTGGTTTCTCGACGGCAACCCGGTCGTGGGGTACGCGAAGCGCAAAGACAACGTGACGCTCCTCTTTTGGAGCGGGCAATCGTTTGACGAAGAGGAGCTGGAGAAGGAGGGGAGCTTCAAAGCCGCGCAGGTTAAGTACACTGACGTGAGTGACATACAGCCTACCGCTCTCCGCCGTTGGCTCAAGAAAGCCAAGACCATTCAGTGGGATTATAAAAATATCATCAAACGCAAAGGCAGGTTGGTCCGACTGAAATAGCCCATATGCTACCATTATTCATAGACGCGCTCTTAATGTAGGCGGGTAGCGTCACTCAAAATTTTCATATGGATGTTCCGGTGAATTATCTTGCCGTGTTAGTGGCGGCTATTGCCGCGATGGTGGTTGGCTTCCTCTGGTACGGGCCCCTGTTTGGTAAGCCGTGGAGTAAGCTCATGGGTTGGGGGGAAATGACCCCCGAGAAGATGAAAGAGATGCAGAAGAAGGCAATGCTGGGCTACGTTGCCTCCTTCATCGGCTCCTTAGTCATGGCCTACGTGCTTAGTCACGTCACGGTCTTCGCGCAGTCGTACCTAGGAACCTCCGGGTGGACGAGTGGCCTTTCTTCCGGCTTTTGGATGTGGCTTGGGTTTGTCGCACCAGTGACGCTAGGCTCGGTGCTGTGGGAGGGGAAGCCGCTAAAGCTATGGTACATCAACGCGAGCTACTACCTCGTCCAACTCGTCGTCATGGGCACCCTCATCGCCGCGTGGATGTAGCGCTTGCAACTGTTACTTCGACGCATCTAAAGAGTGCATGACAACAGTTACGAAAAAGGTAGATCAGAAGTGGTTCGAACTTATTCTTGCAGGGAAGAAGAAGTTTGAGCTACGACTTGCGGACTTTGACATTGTTGAAGGGGACACGCTGCGGCTTGAGGAATACACTGTGGGGGACAATCGGCAACCGACCGGGCGATTTATTGAAAAGGTAGTGACCTACGTGCGTAAGCCCGACCTGCAATAGTGGATCAAGCGGCAGCCAGAACTTTTGGAAAAATCTTTCTACATTATTCAATTTGAGTAGGCCTGAACGAAGCGATATGGTATAATAGAAGATATGAAAAAGGTAAAAGCTCCTATAAAAACAGATTACGGTACATTCGTCTGTGCGTTTGTTCCTGACGAAGTCGGATACACGGCGCTTTGTCCTTCAGTTGAGGGAGTAGTGAGTTGGGGTAAAAATCTTGCTCACGCAAAGAAAATGGTTAAAGAGGCTGTTGAGTTGTGTATTGAAGCTAAGGTGGAAGAGAACGTCAAAAAAGGAATCGCCTCGCACCCGGTTTCTTCAAAGGTCTTTGCAGCATGAGCATCGTACCGCAGCTTGTTGCGCGCGTAGTTGTGGCGACGCTTATCAAAGCGGGGTTTGTTATCACCAGGCAAAAGGGAAGTCACGTATTTTTGAAAAACCACACTACAAAGAGAGTCACTTCTGTTGCGATGCATTCGGGCAATGTTAAGAAAGGTACCTTGTTGGCCATTATTAAGCAGGCGGGACTCACGCTAAAACAGTTCCGCGATTTGTTAAAAGACTAGAATTTTTTATTGAAACTAACTTTCCACGGTCGTTAAAGAATAGTTTCAAGAGTTGAACGGGTTGCTTAGGAAAAGTGGTTGTATGAAAAAGTTGCTATGCTGAGGGTATGAATAAAGTATTAGTTGGGGTGGTGGTTGCGGTGCTACTTATTGGTGGGGGATTCTACGCGCTGAATTCCTACATCTATGAGGAGAAGCAGGCGCCGGCTGCGTCGGACTATCGAGACGCGGAGTTTGTCATCGACGGGACGCGAGTGGCGTTGGGGGACAGTACGCGCTACTTCGGGAATGAATTGAAGATGGACCTTAACGACGATGGGCGTGAGGATGTTGCATTTATCATTAGCCACAGCGGTGGCGGTTCTGGAACCTTCTACTACGCGGTTGCTGCCCTTAATACCGAACGTGGCTACGTCGGCTCGGACGGCTACCTCCTTGGCGACCGCATAGCGCCGCAAAGCACGAATGTGAGTCCGAACCCGCGTCACCGTGGCGTCGTGGTCTTTAATTACGCGGACCGTGCAGAAGGGGAGCCAATGGTCGCCTCGCCGTCGGTCGGCAAGAGTGCGTACCTAAAACTGAATGTAGACACCATGCAGTGGGGCATTGTCGAACCAGACTTTGAAGGTGAAGCGCGTTAGGACTCTCCTAGTGTTTTAAAATCCTCCACTACCACTCAATTGCGAGTAGGGTTAGAGGGCACTATACTAGGGGAGTTAGTCACTTATAACTTTTTCATTTTATCTATGAACGATGTACCACCTGTAGCAGGAGAGGCGGCTGCGAAGAAGGACTCGAAGAAGACCGTACTGTGGATTGTTGGCGCGATTATTATCATCCTCATACTCCTCGGACTCGGCAAGGCTATGAAAGGGGGTATTGCCGGCGTTCCGTACGTACCCGGAGCCGACACTGAGCAAAATAGAGACGGATCGGTAACGTACACCACCGACGAAGGTTCGGTGACTGTCGGTGGCGGCAGCATGCCGGGCAGCTGGCCATCTGACGCGCCAACCGCATACAGCGGCGCTACGTTCCTGTATTCAGGAGACACCAACCCAACGACGGGCGCCGCTGGAGCCGCGGTAATGTACACCGTCGACGCGCCTATTCAAACAGTTATTGATTACTACAACGATCGCCTGAAGGCATCCGGCTGGACCGTCACGTCGAGTGCGGTTGCTGCGGGGTACCACACCGTGACTGCAACCAAAGACTCGCGCACATTCGTGGCATACGCCATGGAAGCTGACGGTGTCACGCAGGTGACGTCGGCTATTGAGCTATGAAAATGACGCCACTCATTGTCGGAGTCGTGGTCGTGGCAGTTCTTGCAGGTGTTGCAGTGTACGTCACCAACGCTCGTCCGGCGGGACCTCACCGCCTTGACGCATTTGCACAGTGTTTGAAAGAGAGCGGCGCGAAATTCTATGGCGCATTCTGGTGCCCGCACTGCCAAAACCAGAAGAAGTTGTTTGGCTCGGCCGAGCAGTACCTTCCCTATGTCGAGTGTTCAACGCCAAACGGACAAGCGCAACTGGCGGTGTGTAAAGAGGCTGGAGTTGAGTCGTACCCAACGTGGGTGTTCCCTGACGGGTCGCGCGAGGTAGGTGAGGTGCCCCTTGCTCGTCTCGCTGAAAAGACAAGTTGCACCCTGCCCGAGTAATGCCATGCCTCCACTGGTCTCTACGCTGAATCTGCTCGTTGCTGCTGGTGCGGTCGTGTTGCAGGTGGGGACGCTCATTCTTCTCGCAATCCTCGCTCTCGAGAAGTCGAGCAGCCTAGCTCAACGCATCGCCCGCTACGTCGAGCGGTGGGGAGTTGCCGTTTCATTCCTCCTTTTCTCTTCGGCCACGATCATGAGTGTGTACTACTCGGCAGTGTTAGGTTTTGTCCCATGTTCCTTGTGTTGGTGGCAGCGCGTGTTCATGTTCCCGCAGGTGGTCCTGCTTGGCATTGCCCTCGTCAAGAAAGACCGTGGTGTTGCGGACACGAGCATTGCGCTCTCCATCCTCGGTTCCGCGGTCGCACTGTACCAGCACTACCTTCAAATGGGCGGCTCGGCGCTCGCCCCGTGTCTGTCGGTAGGGTCGGAGTGCGCGCAGCGCATTATGTTTGAGTTCGGCTATGTGACGTTCCCCCTCGTTGCATTCAGCACCTTCGCCTTTGCGCTCGTGGTCATGCTGTTCGTGCGGCGAATCTCGCGGTGACTGATATGATGTGATGCATGGACCTCTCCTTCATCGAGACCAAGACACTCCTCATCATCGTGCACCTCCTCGGCATCGCCTTTGGTGTAGGCGGCGCCTTCATGTCGGACCTTATGTTCTTTCGTGCAATAAAAGATGGGCGCATTACGAGAGGTGAAATTGACTTTTTAAACCTCGGCAGTTGGTCGGTCGCGTTCGGACTCACCGTCCTTATTTGTTCAGGGCTGTGGATGTTTTCCCTCGACCCGGAGCGCTACCTCGCGTCAACAAAGTTTTTGGCCAAAATGACCATCGTTGCGGTCTTGGCGGTGAACGGCGTTATCCTCCACAGCGTGCAAATACCGTACCTGAAATCCATGGCAGTAAGTCGCATTGGCACGAAGCAAGGGTTTGCGACTATGCGTTTCATGTTCCTCTTCAGCGGCGTCGTGTCCTTGGTGTCGTGGGTGTCTGCCTTAGTTTTAGGAGCCTTCCGCTCGGTGCCGTGGTCGTACGAGGCTATCATTACTCTCTATGTGGTCGTTCTTGGTTTTGGGTTTGTCGTGGCTTTTCTCTTACGGCAGAGGTTAGTACCCCTCGCGAAGCGTGTATAATCAAAGGGTATGAATAAAATAGGAATGAATAAAAAATCATATTACAAAATTGTATCGGTTATTTTCGCAATTATTACGGCGCTGCATTTACTTCGCGCGGTGAACGGGTGGGAGGCGACACTTGCGGGTGTTTCAGTGCCACTTTGGATAAGTTGGGCGGCAGTCTTAATTGCTGGCTACCTGTCGGTCCGCGGGTGGCAATTCGCGAAAAAGAATTGACCGCGCCGTACATTCGCGGTACGCTACAAAGAGCTCCGTCAGCGGAGCTTTTTTAGTGATATGGAGATACGAAACATAGCCATCATAGCCCACGTCGACCATGGCAAGACGACGCTGACTGACGCCCTCATGCGCCAGACGGGCATGTTTGAAGAGGGGGCAACCATGGACACCGACTCTATTGAGAAAGAGCGCGGCATTACTATTTATGCGAAAAATGGTTCGCTTATATATAAAGGAACGAAAATAAATATCGTCGACACGCCGGGCCACGCTGACTTCGGGAGCGAGGTCGAGCGGGTGCTCCGCTCCATCGACTCAGTGCTCTTGGTCGTTGATGCGCAGGAAGGGCCGATGCCACAGACGCGGTTCGTGTTGAAAAAGTCGCTCGAGCTCGGCCTGAAGCCTATTGTGGTTATCAATAAAATAGACAAGCCCGCCGCAGACCCGGCGCGCGCGGAGGAGCAGGTGCTCGAGCTCTTCCTCGAGCTTGGCGCGACAGACTCGCAGTCGAGCTTCCCGGTGGTGTACGCGATAGGGCGCCAAGGCATCGCGAAGAAGAAACTTGAAGACTCATCTGTCGACCTCACGCCCCTCCTCGACACTATCCTTGAGAAAGTGCCGGCAGCGTCGGGCTCGTCTGACGCGCCATTCCGCTTCCAGCCATTCAACCTCGCGTACGACAACTACCTCGGACGCCTCGCAGTGGGCCGCGTGTACGACGGCGTGCTGAAGTCGGGGATGACGGTGTTCGTGAAAAAACCGAATGGCGAAACACGGAGCGGGAAAATTACGAAGATGTTTAACTTCAAAGGCCTCTCGCGCGTTGAAGCCGAAACCGCCGAGGCAGGGGACATAGTCATGATAGCGGGCCTACCCGACATATTTATCGGCGAGACGGTAACGAGCGACCAGAGTGCCGAGCCCCTGCCGGCCATTGCCGTTGACGAGCCGACCATCAAAGTCAACTTCCTCGTCAACAATTCGCCGTTCGCGGGTCGCGACGGCAAGTTCGTCACCTCACGCCAGCTCCGCGAGCGCCTTGAGCGGGAGCTGGAGGTAAACGTCGGACTCAAAATAGACTTCACCTCGCCTGACATGTTTGAACTGTCGGGGCGCGGCGAGCTCCACATAGCGGTCTTGTTGGAAAACATGCGCCGCGAAGGGTTTGAAATGCAAATTTCGCAGCCGCAGGTCATTATTCGTGAGGAGGACGGGAAGAAGCTGGAGCCGTTTGAAGAGGTGGTAGTTGACGTGCCAAGCGAGTTCCAAGGTGTCGTCATCGAGCGCCTCGGCAGTCGTGCGTTCCAAATGAAAGACATGCGCATGGAGAGTAGCGCGGTGATGCGCATTACCTTCGAAGGTCCGACGCGCGGATTGTTAGGGTATAAAAATCAATTTGTCGTTGATACTAAGGGCGAGGGTATCCTGTCCAGTCGATTTATCGCCTTCAACCCCCACGTTGGGGAAATAAAGAAGAAGCAGGTAGGCTCAATGATTTCCATGGCGTCAGGCAAGGCACTTGGTTTCGCACTGTGGAACTTGCAAGAGCGCGGCGTCCTCTACATAGCGCCTGCCGCGGAGGTGTACGAGGGTCAAGTGATAGGCAACACGTCAAAGGGCGAGGAAATGGTCGCGAACCCGACGAAGGGCAAGCAGTTGACCAACGTGCGTGCGTCGGGCTCGGACGAGGCAATTCAGCTGGTGCCCGCGTGGGAGTTGACCATTGAGCGGGGGATGGAGGTGATGGGGGACGACGAGTATTTGGAAATAACACCCCACTTCGTCCGCCTGCGGAAGAAGCACCTCACCGAATCCGACCGCGCCAAGGCCAAGCGGTAGGGTATAGTTAAAAGACTTTTTTATGAAAACGAGCATCGCCTTTCCCAAGGTCTCGATCGGTGACGTCATCTCCATCATGTGGAGGTGGGTGGGCCACCAACCATGGTTTTTTCTCTCATTCCTTTTGTTTACAGCCGGCGCGGTGTTTGGCGTTATTATTCCGTATTTTTACAAAAAATTGTTCGACACCCTCGAGACACAGGCAGTTAGTCCAGAATCTGTCGCTACCCTGACAGGGATCATCACAGTAATCATCGCCCTAAACCTCTCAGCACTGTTTTTTCGGCGGGGAGGGCAACTAATCATCAACTGGTATGAAGCCCGAGGTATGGCGCAGCTTCGTCAAAAGGCATTCGACTATCTCATGCACCACTCGCACACCTTTTTTGCTAATTCGTTCGGTGGAAGCTTGGTGCAGCGGGTGAGCCGGTTCGCTCGCGCGTTCGAACGTATCATCGACCACCTCTTTTTTGACACTATCCCTCTCGTGGTCCTTATTATTGGTTCAATTACGGTCGTGTGGTCGGTCGAGCAGCGGCTTGCATACGTTATTATCGGCCTCATTGTTTCCTTCCTCGGATTTAACCTCATATTTTCTCGTTGGAAGCTGAAGTACGACGTGCAGCAGGCGGCAGCGGACTCACGTACCACCGGCTCGCTTGCTGATGCAATTTCCAACAGTAACAGCGTCAGCTTGTTTGCCGCACACAGCGCCGAGTCACAAAGGTTTAAAGGGGTTACCAACGACCAGGCGCGGCTCAATCACTTTGTGTGGAACCTCTCAACCATTGTGGACGCGACCCAAGGACTCCTCATTATGATTGCCGAATTTTTCATTTTTTATTACGCCATTCGTCTGTGGGGTGCAAATGCAATTACACTCGGCACTTTTACCTTGGTGCAGGTGTATGTCATACAGCTCGGCCAGCGGTTGTGGGACTTCGGACGTATCATCCTGATCCTCCACGAAGCATTTGCTGACGCTAAGGAGATGGTCGAGATTCTGAAACTTCCACACGAGGTAAAGGATATACCGAATGCAAAAGCCCTTGTTGTTCCTGAAGGTTCAGTCACATTTAATGGTGTCGACTTTGCATTTAACGAAACTCGCTACGTCTTTAAAGATCTTTCTTTCACTGTCGCGGGAGGACAGAAAATTGCCCTCGTCGGCCCGTCAGGCGCGGGTAAGACGACGCTCGTGCGACTCATGCTTCGGTTGTACGACACAACCGCAGGCAAAATATGTATTGACGAGCAGTCGATAGCAAAGGTAACTCAAGACAGTCTCCATCAGTCAATTTCCTATGTCCCGCAAGACCCGCTCCTGTTCCATCGGAGCTTGATGGAAAATATTCGCTACGGGAAACCGGAGGCAACAGACGAGGAGGTGGTTGAGGCAGCGCGGAAGGCGCACTGCCACGAGTTTATTGACGTGCTTCCTGACAAGTATGAAACCTACGTCGGCGAGCGGGGAGTGAAGCTGTCAGGCGGCGAGCGCCAGCGAGTGGCTATTGCACGCGCCATTTTGAAGAATGCGCCCATCCTCATTCTCGACGAAGCGACGTCCAGCCTCGACTCCGAGTCAGAGTCACTCATTCAAGACGCCCTCGATGTATTAATGAGAGAGAAAACGGTCATTGTCGTCGCGCACCGCCTCTCAACCATTCGGAAGATGGACCGGATTATCGTACTTAAAGACGGGGCAATAGTTGAGGACGGGTCACACGACGAGTTACTCAAGAAAGACGACAGTCTGTACAAGCACCTGTGGCAACTCCAAGCCGGCGGCTTCATCCCTGAGGAGGCCTAAAATTAGTGGTATTGTGAGTGTGTTACTAATATAATCAAAATAACAATGCCAAATGAAAACCCTGACCCAAAAGACGACGAGTTCGGTGGAGAGAAGCGGTGGGAAGACCCAAAGGAACCAAAAACCCCTCTCGACGCTGAGCCGAAAGGGGACTTGGAAATACCTGAGCAACCTTTAACAGACGAAGAATTAGAAAAAATTGGTCAGCAAATAGCAGAGGGAGGGCCGTTCTAGGCTACGTATTAGAACGCAGTATACTCTCTCTCAGTAGGAGTGGGGACCACGTCGGGTGGCGTTTTCACTAATGCCTCGCAGGCAGGGCATTCGTTGGGCTGGAAAAACAGGTCTTCGTGATTATGTGGGGGTTGTTCCTGCACCGCAACTGGTTCTCCAGACTCAGCTGGAAATACCCCTTCAAAGCCATTCGGGGACGTAGTAAACAATTCTTCCATATAAATGTATTATATCAAATATTAATATAAAAGTCAAGTTTTGGGTGGTAAAAGGGCTTTATGTAGAGCCATAAAATAGTTGCCTTTTTCGCTTTGCCGGGGTACAATGGGTCTTCAGGTCGAACATTAACAGAAGAATAACTAGCGAATTTCGCGACCTACCATGACACTCTTCATGTTCTTCGTCATTGGAGTCGTTGAAATGTTCATCGTCGCTCTGTGGACCAAGACGGTCTCCGGCTCGCAGGTTCTGGCAAGCGGTGTGGTGACGTTTGTAAACATCCTCATTTACTTTTGGGTACTTGAGGCCGTGCTTTCAAGCGTTAACAACACGCCGCTCATCGTGACCTATGCCCTCGGCTGCGCCCTCGGCACCATGCTTGCCTCATCAAAGACTCTTGAGCGCCTTATGCGACTTCGAACGTTTTCACCAATCGTCAATGAAACCAAACCAGTCATCTAGCCCCTCCGCGGGCGACGACTCACCGTGAAGGCCCTCCAACCAGGAGGGCCTTTTACGTTTATGCTTCGTCCAGGTTCAGGCACACCGAGTTAATGCAGTAGCGCTTGCCGGTGGTTGCCGTCGGACCATCATCAAATACGTGCCCGAGGTGCGAGCCGCACTTGGCACACACCACCTCCGTTCGGACCATGCCGTGGGAGGTGTCAGTGCGGGTTTCGGTGGCGTCAGGGAGCGCCTGGTCAAAGCTTGGCCACCCCGTCCCTGAATCAAACTTGGTGTCGGAAGAGAACAGCTGGTTGCCGCAGACTTTACACGTGAACATCCCCTTGGCGTCAGTGTGCACAAATTCGCCTGAGAAGGGGGTTTCGGTAGCGCCTTGGCGCAAGACAGCGTACTCTTCCTCGGTCAGGCGCTGCTTGAGCTCATCCTCATTTATTGGTTTCATAGTACAATTATAGCAAGAGTCACACCTATGATTACTACCGGCGAACTTGCACCAAATTTCACACTCCGCGACCAAAATAATGTGGAGCACTCGCTCACGAATTACCGCGGGCAGTGGGTGCTCCTGTACTTCTACCCGAAAGACGACACGCCAGGGTGCACCAAGGAGGCGTGCGTCCTGCGCGACGCGCTCCCGCGGTTTGAGGGGCTACACGCGCTGGTGTTTGGTATTTCGAAAGACACGGTGGAGAGCCACAAAAAGTTTGCTGACAAATACGGCTTGCCGTTTCCGCTGCTTGCGGACGAGACGCGCGAGGTGATTGATAGTTACGGCGTGTGGCAGGAGAAAAATATGTACGGGAAAAAAATAATGGGAGTTGTGCGCTCGTCATTTTTGATAGATCCTGAGGGGGTCGTGCGCAAGGTATATGAAAAAGTTAAACCCGAAACCCACGCGGACGAAGTCCTCGAAGACCTCGCCACGCTTGCGCAGTAAAGTCCTCACCCGCGCTACACGTCCCCTCAGGAGAGCACTCCGGGCCGCTAGGCCTAGTCCTACTCTCCTTCGAGAACGTGTAGCGCGGGCTCGTAAAATAGTGAGAGTGTTGAAACGTTTGTACCCGATGCCGAAGTCGGAGCTTCTGTACGACACACCATTTCAATTTGTGGTTGCGGTGATGCTGTCCGCGCAGTGCACCGACAAGGTGGTGAACCGCGTGACGCGTCCGCTATTTGAAAAATATAAAACCGCCCTCGACTTCGCTCGGGCCAGACCGGCGACATTTCAAAAAGAAATTTCATCCATTCCTTTCTTCCGCAATAAGACGAAGCACATCATTGCTGCCGCAAAGCAATTTAAAGGTTTTGGATTTAACGAGCTCGTAGCACTCCCCGGTGTGGGGTATAAGACCGCGCACGTTATCCGCGGCGAGCTGTTGGGCGAGTATGATGGCATACCCACCGACACGCACGTCAAGCGTTTCGCGAAGCGCTTTGATTTAACTGACGAAGACAGTTTGGAGAAAATTTCAAAAGACCTAGAAGCCCTGGTGCCCAAGCACGACTGGAAATACGTAAACAATGGTTTGGTACTCTATGGGAGGTATGTCTGCAAGGCGAACCCCCACGACTGCGACGAGCACGCGCTCACGAGGCTCTGGAAGGAAGCGGCGAACCGCTGGCCCAAAGCACGCTAAATTCGTCGCCACCGTCCTCGACTTTTACCGCATGCAGGGGAGGCACCATTTGCCGTGGAGAAAGCGCGTTAACCCGTATCGAGTACTCGTTTCTGAAGTGATGTTGCAGCAAACACAAGTTGACCGAGTCATTCCGTATTATCAAAATTTTTTAAAGCAGTTTCCAACTATTTCCTCTCTTGCCTCAAGCTCTTTGCCTGAGGTGTTGCGTGCGTGGCAGGGGTTGGGCTACAACCGCCGCGCGAAGATGCTGTGGAGCGCAGCGAAGGAAATTATTGAGAAGTATGGAGGAATATTCCCCCGAACCTACGACGACCTGCGTGAGCTACCTGGAGTGGGGGACTACACCGCGAAGGCTGTGCGCGTGTTCGCGTACAACGAGTGGGAAGCGTTGATTGAAACGAACGTGCGCGCGGTGTACCTGCACCACTTCTATCCTAACTCCCGCGCGGTTCCGGACGCGAAACTTCTCCCATTGGTTGCGCAATCTGATCGATATCTAGATATCGATCAGGCGAGGGAGTGGTATGCGGCGCTCATGGACTATGGGAGCTATCTTAAAAAGACGGTGGCCAACCCTTCGCGGAAGAGCGTGCACCACGTACGGCAAAAGCCGTTCAAGGGATCGGACCGGGAAATTCGCGGCGCGGTACTCGGCGCCGCGCTCAACGGGCAGCCCCTCTCCACACTCCCATTCCCGAAAGCGCGCGTCAGCGCACAACACAAAGCTCTCAAAAAAGAAGGACTGATTTAGTGGCGGAGGTGCAGGGCGCGAACCCGTTTCTTCTTAATGCCGAGCGGATGCTTCGCAACGTCGAGACCGGAGATGACCGCCCACACGGTGTTGGTGATGAAAAATTACTGCGTTATAAAAAGCGAGTCTTTCAGAATAAATTCCTTGTCTTAATATTCATGGTAATTGGTAATCAACCCAACCTCCAATAGTCTTGTCAAAGTATGAATTGTATTCGAGTCCTAGCACCTCCATCTCAACAAGATTATTATTATTTAAAAAACGGATCGGGAGCCCTGGTTCTAATGCTGCAACTTTATGTCCACAAAGCATAACCGTAGATTTAATTTCAGAATTAGAGTTGAGCATAAAAAATTCGTCTGAAAATTCTGCGCGGGTTAACTTCTTTCCCTCTCTCCCATTAATTAGAGCCACTTTATTGTCAATAAATAATATCGTTGTGATATAACGAACCCCGCTGTATTTGCTAGTATAAGTTTGTTTTATTGTAATCGGCTTTTGGCAGATTTTTTCATAATTTTTCAGTGTCGCTTGAACCAATTCTTCATTTGTATAAGCGTCAGGTCCACTAATAGTGCCAGATCCGCGAGTATAAGGTGGGTCATAAAGCCAGTATGAACAATCATCAAGTGACTTTTTTTACAGAGCGCAAGTACTGTGTCGTACGGCATTCCAAGCTTAATTGATTCTACGGCGTCGGCAAATTTAGCGAACCGCACTTCAGAAACTTTTTTAAACTTCTCCTCCCGTTGCTCTTGTCGCGCATCTCCAGCAACCACCTCGACAGTACTAGTGATAGAAAAAACAGCGTATAGGGCGTAAATCATTATCCACGACCAATCAAGATGGCCGGCCCCTCTTCTAAAGGAGGTCCTAAAGAGCTCTGTTATAAATACGATCAATAATATTATAAAAAAGGAGGCAATAAGTAGAGCCTCTGCCGCTAGAGCTCCAAATCCACTCGGTCGTATTAAAAAAATAGCGATCTCCGCACATATTGCAGAGCCTCCCCACAAGAAAAAAAGCATGCTCTGTGTTAATTTGATTTTCGATTGCAGTTTTTTTGATTCTTGATAAAAATGCTTTCCTAATAAAAATGAAACTGTTGTCACCACAATAATTGGTATAAAGCCAATAATATACAAAAACGCGTCCCCAGATAAAGCAATAAAAATTACTATCGCAACAATTACCGCAATGAAAATAGGGGCAAAATTAGTACCCCCACCTTTTTCTGGGGAAGTTTGTAGAACTTTTACCGGGTCGGTTATAGGCGCAGTGACAGGTAACTCTATTGTGTTTTTTGTCTAAGTTTTATAACTGAATAAATAATTAAATAAAAAGATATTACCCCGAGAATCCATAAATCGTATCTGAATTGAACTACTGAGAACGCTTTGTATGTAAAAGAAGATGCAAGTAGGGCAGCAGCAAGTGCCAAAGAAATGATTGAAGTCGTTAATAGAAATTTATATCTGAACATTTTAGTGCCGCAGGTGCAGGGCGCGAACCCGTTTCTTCTTAATGCCGAGCGGATGCTTCGCAACGTCGAGACCAGAGATGACTGCCCACACGGTGTTCGTGAGGAGGAAGGGCGTCGCGCCGGTTTCATAGGCGTAGTAGGCGAGTCCGAGCGCGCTCACGAAGTTGAGCGCGTCGTACCAAAAGCCATCATTTTTCAAGTAGTTGTACTGGTTCCCAATAAACACCCCCAGCGCCACCAGCGCACACACAATCCCCAAAATATCGAGTATTTCCACTCACTCATTATACTCCAATCAACACAGGTATCACCATAGGGCGTTTGGAAGTTTTCTGAAGAAGGTAGCGCTCGACGGTGTCGGTGAGGTTGGTCTTCACGTACTCTAAGTCAACGGGGTTCATACCCTGCGTCATGTCTTCAATTGATTTCTTAATCAACAGACGCGTCTCGGACAGGAGGCCCTGGTTCTCACGCAAATACACGAACCCACGCGAAATTATGTCCGGCGACTTCTTCAACTGGCCGGTGCGGACATTAACTGTCGCGATAATCACAAACATACCGTCCTTCGCAAGCGCCTGACGGTCGCGTATCACCACCTCCTGCATGTCACCGATAGAGAAGCCGTCTACCATCATGGGACCTGACGGCACCTTCTCTTTTCGAACGGTGAGGTCGGTGCCGTTTTTAATTTCAATGACCATGCCGTTGTCGGCCATGATGACATTTTCTTTCGGGAAGCCAGCGTTCACCTGCGCGTTTGCATGATTTTTGGTCATCGAGTAGAAGCCGTACGCAGGCATGAAGAAGCGCGGGTTCACCTTTTTACGCATCCACACCAGCTCGCCCGTGTTGCCGTGCCCAGTCGAGTGCACATCGGAAGAGCGGTAGTTGATGATGGAGAGGCCGTGGCGGTACAGGTTGTCCTTTAACTTTTGCACATTGAGTTCGTTGCCGGGGATGACCGAGGAGGACAGGACGACGGTGTCACGCTCGTTGAAGGTAATGGTCTTGTGTTTGCCGGTCGCCATGCGCATTAAGGCGCCGGCCTCCTCGCCTTGCGCGCCGGTTGCGATGATGACGATGCGGTCGGCAGGGTAGTCTTTAATTGATTCGGCGTTGATGATCGTGTCTTCCTTGACCTTCAGGATGTTGGCGCGTTGCGAAATTTCGATGTTGGTGCGGTGCGAGCGGCCTTCGATGACTATTTTCTTGCCCAACTTTTCGGCTGAAGCGACGATGCGTATGACACGCTCGAAGTTCGATGCAAACAAGGAGACAATGATGCGCCCTTTCACGGTGGTGATGATTTCCTCGAGCGTTTGGTGCACCTTGGTCTCGGGAATAGAGAAGCCGTCGCGCTCGGCGTTGGTCGAGTCCGCCATGAACAAAATGTTCTTGTCCTCGCCGACTGCGCTCCATATTTTCTCTTCGCGCTCGGTCGGGACTCCGTCGACGTGCTCCAACTTTAGGTCGCCTGAGACGACTATATTGCCGTGCTTCGTAACGATGGAAATTCCCATAGCGTCGGGGATAGAGTGGGTGACGGGGTAGGTCTTCACTGAGACTTGCCTGCCTTCAGGGCCGACGACGACGGTGCCGCCTGGCTCAACAATGATGAGGTTGAGCTCTGGCAGGTGCGGAAACTCTTCCTGGCGCTTGCGGATCATGAGCGAGGTTAAAAATTGTGTGTACACTGGCGGGTTGCCAATGCGGTCGATGAGGTAGGGGATGCCGCCGATGTGGTCCAGGTGACCGTGCGTAATGAAGAGCCCAAGAATGCGCTCTTTGTTGTGCTCTAAGTAACGAGTGTTGGGTAGGACGTAGTCGATGCCCGGTGCCGCGTCTTCACCTACAAACTGGAAGCCAGCGTCGGAGATGATGATGCCCTCAGGAAGTTCGAACGCGCACATGTTGCGCCCGACCTCTTCCAGGCCGCCTAAGGGTATGACGCGGATAGTGTCGGCGTCGAGAGGCGGCAAGGTCACGAGCTCTGTGTCTTTGAGGGCAGCCATACCCGAGTCGCGGAGCGGCTTGGGTGAGGGGCGACGCATGGTGTCGCGTCGTCCTCCCATCCGTCGCGGTCGGCCGCCACGCATGCCGCGCGGGTGGTAGGGGCGGCGGCCTGGGCCGCCTCCTCCGTGATCTCCCCGGCTGTATCCGTTCGGTCCAGTACTCTGTGGTTGTGGTGATGATGTATCCATATAGTGAGTAAGTAAATAATGAAGTATGAGTAAGTCGTTAGTTTAATTCTTGGTAATAAAGAGAGGCCACACGCGCTCAACTGCAACGTACCAGTCTTCAACCCCTGCAAACCGGTCCGAAGGCGTTGAAAGGGTCCCGAAGGTAACGCCCCGTAACTGGGGTTCGTGCTGGTATACAAAGTGAGGTGCGTAGAGAAACACCGCAGCAACTTCCTCTGCAATGATGTCTGCTGCAGCGCGGGCACTTGCCGCACGCTCTTCGGTGTCAAACTCGCTCCGCGCCTTTTCAAGCAATTGGTCTGTTTCGATATTAGCATACAGTCCAACGTTAAGCCCAGGGTCGTTGCGTTGGCTTGAGTGCCAAAAGGCGAAGAGGTCCAGCTCGCGTCCGACGACCTGCCCAAAAAGGAGCGCGTCGTACTTGCGTGGGCGCAACACCTCGGTGTTCAGATCATTAAGGTCAAAGAATTGAAGTTCGACCTCAGCACCCAACGCTCTCCATGACTCGGCAACAAGTTCAGCAGCCTGCTTCAACTCGGGCGCATTACTCGTTTTGAGTGAGAACGCTAAGCGCGTTGTCTCCTTTTTTACGGTTTTTTGGTAGACTCCGTCGTCTCCCCGTACCCACCCCGCATTTTCAAGAAGTGCCTGCGCATGCTCCTGACGCTCTTCGGCGCTCTCTCCTTCAGTAGGCGAGGCGACGGACTGGGGAGGAAGGGGGCCCGAAAGCGGCGACCCATAACCTGAAAGTATAGTATCAACTATACTTTTTTTGTCAAGTGACTCATCGAGCGCTCTTCGTACCGTGGTGTCGGTGAACAGTGCTTGCTGGTTTTGGTTGAAAAAGACGGCAAACACACGCGCGTAGACAGCCCGCGCCTCCTCGAGACGGCTACGGTCGCTCCCGACGGTCGAGTGCGCTGCGTCTACGTCGCCGTTGTTGAGTGCGGTGCGCAGTGTCTCTTCATTTTCAAAAAACTTGAACAGCATGTGAGTGATGTAGGGCCGCACATCGGAAGACTGCGAGGCGACCAGTGTGTATTCCACGGGGACGCCAGACTGGTTTTTCTTTACGCTGTCGACTCGGTACAGGCCTGCACCGACTGGTTCAATGTTCAGGGCTGTAAAGGGAAACTCCTCAGCGGCAATAGACTCCCACAGGTGTTTGGGCAAAATGCCGAGCGTGGTGTTCTCGACAAAGAGTGCATAGGGTGCGCGGAGGCTGAATTGCAGCGTCTTTTTATCAAGCGCTACAGTCTCCACACCCTCCCAGTTTGCTCGCTTAGGGCTCTTGAGCTCGGGATTTTTCGCAGCGTTGACGGTGAACACCACGTCTTCAGCAGTGACCGGAGTGCCATCGTGGAAGTACACGTTGTCTTTGAGGTGGAAGGTGTACGAGAGGCCGTCGTCAGACACCTCGTACGAAGCCGCAAGATGCGGCTCGACAGTCCCGTCGGGGCGCGCCTTCATGAGTCCTGCAAACACGAGACTGGCGAGGTCGCGGTCGGTGTCTGAAGTGGCTAACACCGGGTTCACAAACCGCGGCGTACCAATGACACCCTCTACATGGGTCCCGCCGGGGAGCGGTACCGCCTCAGAGACTTCATTGTTGACGGTAATGAACAGTACAGAAGCGCCGAACGCCATGAGGCAGACGAAAAAGCCGCCAATAAGTCGGTCGGAAGGGGTGAGCGTGAGATGAGGAAAGGTCACGTGAGGAAAACGATGAGTGAAATAAGTACGAACAGAACCGCAAGCACGATCGTGCCCTGGAACAGGAACTTCTCAGCACCGCGCCTGGTGTAGTACGTCTCACCAGCGTCTTGGCCGCCAAAGGCACCGCCCAACCCCGCCCCGCGCTGCTGCAGCAAAATCCCCCCAATCAGTAGAATGGAAACAAGTACGTGAGCTGCGGGAAGCAGAGTGGATAGAAGCCCCATGCAAACTATTCGTAGCGTCTATGGTAGCACCTAACGGTAGCGGCGGCAATACCGTACTAGTTGCACAGTACGAAGCTCGTCCGTATAATAAAGCAACTATGAAATCAAAAAAACGCAAAAATACGACGGTTGTCTCTGCGAGGTCTAAGGGGCCTAAGGCATCGAAAGGTCCTTTGGTACCGCTCCACGACCGTGTAGTGGTCCGTCCTTTGTCCGACCTTGAGCGAGGTGAGAAGCGTGAGTCAGGCATCATCATCCCTCCAGGAGCGCAGGAAAAGTCGTCGGAGGGGGTAGTGGTGGCAGTTGGCCCTGGGGGGTACCAAGACGGCGACTTAATACCCATGACTGTGCAGGTAGGCGACCGCGTGCTCTACGGCAAGTATTCACACGAAGAGGTGAAGGTTGGCGGGCAGGAGTACGTCATCGTGTCCGAGTCCAATATCCTCGCAGTTATTAATTCGTAACATTCGTTGTAATTCGTAAAATATTCGTATTATGGCTAAGAAAATTCTTTTTGATGCAGAGGCACGAAGTGCAATTAAGCGCGGACTTGACCAAGCGGCAAATGCCGTGAAAATAACGCTCGGCCCTCGAGGAAGGAACGTCATTCTTGATCGTGGGTACGGCGGCCCACATATCACGAACGACGGCGTCACTATTGCGAAGGAAATATCGCTCGCCGACAAGTTTGAAAACATGGGCGCGGAGATAGTGAAGGAGGTGGCCAACAAGACGAACGAGCTTGCCGGCGACGGCACCACGACGTCAGTAGTCCTTCTCCAGGCGCTCGTTGATGAGGGGATGAAGCACACGGCCATGGGCCTCTCGGCCATGGGCATACGAGCTGGCATGGAGCACGCATCGCACGACGTCATTGCTTCCTTGAAGAGCTTGGCGAAGGACATTCCCGCGAACAGCAAGTCAGAGATACAACAGGTGGCCACTATTTCCGCTGAAAGCGAAGAGATAGGGACAAAAATAGCCGAGGTTATTCATAAAGTAGGGAAAGATGGCGTCGTCACCGTTGACGAGTCCCAGGGAACGGAAATAGAAACCGAGTTTGTTGAAGGTATGGAGTTTGACCGCGGCTATGTCTCGCCATACATGATTACGAACTCTGAGCGCATGGAGGCAGAGTACAAAGATGCGCTCATCTTGCTAACAGACAAAAAAATATCGTCGATTCAGGAAATTCTTCCAACCCTGGAAGGCGTGGTAAAGAGCGGGAAAAAAGAACTAGTCATCATTGCTGACGACGTCGAGGGAGAGGCGTTAACCACGTTCGTGGTGAATAAGCTTCGTGGCGCTTTTTCAGTTTTGGCGGTGAAGGCGCCCGGCTACGGCGATCGGAAGAAAGAGATGCTGCAGGATATAGCAACCACAGTTGGCGGCACGGTCATTTCAGATGATGTAGGGATTACGCTCGACAAAGTTGAGCTCTCGATGCTTGGCCGCGCACAAAAGGTCATTGCCTCGAAAGACACCACAACGATTGTCGGCGGAAAAGGGAAGAAGAAAGACATTGATGAGCGAGTTGCGTCGCTTCGTGCGCAGCGTGAAGCCACTGACTCCAAGTTCGATCGTGAAAAACTTGAGGAGCGCATCGCCAAACTCTCAGGAGGTGTTGCGGTCATACGCGTTGGTGCGGCCACTGAGACTGAAATGAAATATTTGAAAGATAAAATTGACGACGCAGTTAACGCTACTAAGGCAGCCATTGCCGAAGGAGTTGTCCCTGGTGGTGGTAGCGCGCTTGTTAAAGCGTCAGCCAAAGCTGAAGCTGGGGCAGATTGGAAAAAGATGACGAAAGAAGAGGAAATAGGATACCGCATCGTCCTCTCGGCACTTAAACGTCCACTGAAGCAGATAGCTGTGAATGCAGGTAAAGAAGACGGTTCAGTCATTGTGGAGAGGGTAGTGTCTGGAAAGGGGAATATTGGGTACGATGCGCGGAAAGATGAGGTCGTTGCTGATATGCTCGAGGCAGGTATCATTGACCCACTGAAAGTCACGCGAGGTGGGGTAGAGCACGCGGTCTCAGCAGCGGCAACCCTTCTTACAACCGAGGCTGCCGTGGCGGACGAGCCAGAGCCTAAGAAAGATACTCCGCCGATGCCTCCTGGTGGCATGGACTATTAGAAAGTCAAGTGTAAGAGAACGGGAGGGCGCTCGTCTCCTCTAGCGTATGAATAAATTCATTGTTTTTGCTTTAGCGCTTACCCTTATTACCGGCACAGTCGCCCCTTCAGTTACGTACGCGCAGTCAGAATCAAACAGCTCTGCATCAGTAGCAACCGACCTCAATGCGTGGATTAATACCATTGTAAATGAAACAGTGCGTCAGGTTTTAGGGAGCGAAAGCCTAAATCAATTTATTCGCACTACGGTTAATACGTCGCTGCAGCAACTAACCACGACTAATGGCGTCATCATTACTGCATCTACGACGCCCGTTTTGCTGCCGCCGAACACTAACGTCCCCTACCGCCCTCTTGTCTCTTCTACAACGCCGTGCGCCATCCCCCCAGTGCCTGGGGCTGGTTCGATGCCATATATCTACAAAGACGGCAAGGTCAAAATTATTTCTTCGGGCAACTCGTACATCTACAAAGACGGGAAACACAAGATAGTCAGCACCCCGGGCGCCTACATAGAGAAAAACGGCAAGGAAAAAATAGTCATTACTCCTGGTGCGTCAATTTACAAGAATGGAAGCTTGAAGCAAATAATTCCATGCGACGGTAACTATGGTACGACCACACCGCCAGTTGCCGACACGACTGCTCCAACTATTTCATCCCTCGGCGCTTCGTCAGTGCAGGCAGCGAGTGCACTGGTAACCTGGAAGACGAACGAGTACGCAACCGGCCGCATCTTCCTCAGTACCTCAACACCGGTTGTTCCTGCGTCAGCGACCACTCAATCGCACTCTGGACTCACCCTCGTCCACTCGCTCTTCGTCAGCGGCCTCACCGCGTCGACCACGTACTACTACGTCGTTGAGTCGAAAGATGCTTCCGGGAACACCGCAACATCGAGCGTACAGTCATTCACCACACTCGCGTCAAACGACACGACTGCTCCAACCATAAGCGGCATTTCTTTCTCTGGCATCACCGCGAGCGGCGTAACGGTCAACTGGACCACGAATGAGTCGGCGACCAGCAAGGTGTACTACGGCACATCGACACCGCTTGCGCTCGGTACAGCGTTTGCAGCATCTAACAACACCCTCAAGACGAACCATGCGCTCTCGCTCTCTGGCCTTGCATCATCGACCGTACACTACGTGGTTATCGAGTCTAAAGATGGGGCAGGCAACACAGCGCAAAGCGCCACCATCGCCTTCGTAACGCTTCCCTAATGTTGCATCGTTGATACGCAGTCGTGTTATACTTTGACCATATGACTCCGACATTCATAGTCCTCGGCATTATTGCCGTATTTATTGGCTGGCTCATTGCAACGTACAACGGTTTCATCACCTTAGTAAACCGTGCGAAGGAAGCGTGGGCGGACATAGACGTGCAGTTGAAGCGCCGCTACGACCTCATCCCCAACCTCGTTGAGACCGTGAAGGGGTACGCGACACACGAACGTGAAGCGTTTGAAAATGTCACGAAGGCGCGGAGTGCTGCCATGGGTGCCTCCTCGGTTGAAGAGCACGGCAAGGCGGAAAATATGCTCTCCGGCGCACTGAAGAGCCTCTTCGCGGTTGCCGAGGCGTACCCGGACTTGAAAGCGAACCAAAATTTCTTGGAGCTCCAGCGGGAACTCTCAGACACGGAAAATAAAATCCAGGCCGCGCGCCGCTTCTATAACCAAAATGTTATGGCGCTCAACACCGGACTGCAGCAGTTTCCGGGCAACATCGTCGGCGGCATGTTCAAGTTCTCGACACGCGAGTTTTTCGAACTCGACGAGTCCGAAGCCGCCGCGAAGCAACCCGTCGCCGTGAAGTTTTAGTCACATTTGTTACAATGTACGTTAAGCTCTAGCGGCTGGTACCTATGGCAACCTTATACGATCAAGCGGGGAAGAATATTCAGCGGACGTGGGTGCTGATGATCACGTTCTTTTTAGTCGTTATTGGACTTGGGTGGTCATTCTCGTACATCTTTGATAATCCTGCGATCCTGTACGGCGCGGTGGCACTGTCCTTGGTTATGAACGTCGGGAGCTTCTGGTTTTCCGATAAAATTGCGCTCGCTACCTCGGGCGCCAAGCCTGCCGACCCGGCGATGTTTCGCGACCTGCACAACATTGTTGAAAATCTCTCCATCACCGCGGGCCAGCCGAAGCCCAAGGTCTTCGTCATTGGCGACCCGGCGCCGAATGCGTTTGCGACCGGGCGCGACCCCGCGCACGGAGCCGTAGCCGTGACCACCGGACTTTTGAATATGATGGATCGGTCTGAACTTGAGGGGGTCATCGCGCACGAATTGGCACATATTAAAAACCGCGACACCTTGGTCATGACCGTCGTGGTGGTCCTCATTGGGTTCGTCACGCTCATGTCCGACTTCTTCCTTCGCAGCATGATACATAGCGGGGGAGACAACCGCGACAGCAGGCTGCAACTCATCTTTGTTGTCGCCGGCTTCGCGCTTGCTATTTTCGCACCAGTTATTGGGCAACTCATTCAATTTGCCGTCTCGAGGCGGCGCGAGTTTCTGGCTGATGCATCTGGCGCGCTCCTGACCCGCTACCCTGAGGGCCTAGCCAATGCGTTGCAGAAAATAAGCGCCTACCAAGCACCTATGCGCAACGCCAACCACGCGACCGCACACTTGTTCATTAGTAACCCTTTTGGCGGCAAGGCGTTCCGGGGCCTCAACAAGCTCTTTATGACCCACCCGCCTACGGAGGAGCGCATTGCCGCCTTGCTGGGTAGAGGGTGACTTGCATTATATTCAAAGTGCGCTATGGTGGGTCCTAAGCTCGCTAGTTCCTCAATTTAGTTATAGCGTAGGAAAGAGACAGAGCGTACAATCAAGTTCATGGGTAAGAAACTATTTGTCGGCAATGTGCCGTACAACGTTACTGAAGACGAACTTAAGACTTTTTTCGCGCAAGCGGGAGACGTCGCTTCAGTAGCAGTTATCACCGATAAGATGACCGGTCGCCCACGCGGCTTCGTGTTTGTCGAAATGGCAACCGAGGAAGGCGCGCAAAAGGCGATTGAAATGCTTAACGGTAAAGAGTTGGGTGGCCGCGCGTTGAATATCAACGAAGCAAAGCCACGCGAACCGATGGGTGCTCCTCGTGGCGGTGGCTACGGAGGAGGACGCGGCGGATACTAGCACGCTGCTACCACAAAACCCCCTTTCGGGGGTTTTGTGGTATAGTACCGGTGAGCGTCGAGTAATCGCGCAAGCTCTTTAACGAGAGTAGTGAGGAAAGTCCGAACATGCAGCTCTGACTAACGTCAGGGCATGGGTAGCGGGTAACCCCCGCACACTCTTAACCATCGCTGAAGAAGAGTGAGTGTTGCGAACAGAGACGCTTGTGACCGAGAGATCGCAAGCGCCCTTCGAAGCCTTGTGCGAAGGAGGGCGAGAAAAGTTATAAGAGAGGTCCTGCGTCGCCAAGGCTATGCAGGACAGTCTCGAAGACTCGACTGAAACGGCTAAATACATACCTGCATGCAAGACCGTACCCGCTACCGTTTCGACGGTGGTGGGGGAGTCGCAAACGACTTCGACGGCAACGTCGAAGCAAGATAGATGATTGCATAAACAAAATTCGGCTTACAGACGCAACCTTCAGCGCAGTATGGAAAACCCCCTGTTCATCACAGGGGGTTTTCTTTTTTTGAGGTGGTATAGTAAGAGACATATGAACGAATACACTGAAGAAGTTACACAGCAAAACAACGATGCGGCGGCATGGTACCAAGGCTCTTTTTTTATTCTTCTTGGTCTCCTGTTCCTCCTCCCGCTCGTATTTTTTCCTTCCGTGTTGGCTCCGTTTCAGTTCACTAAAACAGCCCTCGCCATTATCCTCACTGCAGGCGCGTTCATTCTGTTCATTGCCGCATCGCTGAAGCGCGGTGGCGTGTCCTTTGCGTGGTCGCCGCTTATTTTGTCGCTGTACATCCTGTTGCTTGGGTATGGTATTGGCACACTCCTTTCGTCGGACAGTACACTTTCCTTTGCGGGCTACCAGTTTGAAACCGATACGTTTGTCTTTATTGCAGCAGGTGTGATTGTGGCGCACTTAGCCGCTTCGGTGATGCGCCCCACGGCGCGCCTCTTCACTGCCCTTGCAACGTTTGCTGTTGCGACGTGGCTTGTCTTCGTGTTTCAGGTGGCACAAGTACTTTTCGGCTTTTCGCTACCGGGTTTTGAGTACGGCATCACCCTCTTGGGGAGGTGGTATGACCTTGCTATGTTCGCTGGTCTTGTCGGGGGAGTGTCTTTACTCACGCTCGAGTTTCTCCCTCTCCCGCGAGTGCTGTCGGCGGTTTTTATCCTCACGTATGGTGTGTCGCTTTTCATAATGGCGCTGAGTCGAGTGCAAGAAGTGTGGCTTCTTTTCGGAATAACGAGTCTCGCAGTCCTCGTGTTCGCACTCTTTAGGCAGTATTTTTCTAAATCTCACACTGAAAGGTCGCCGTCCATGGTCGTTGCAATAATCGGCTTCGTTGCGGCATGCTACTTTTTCTTTTTCGGTGCTGGGGTTTCAACTGCGCTGCAACAAGCAGCGGGCCTCAACCTTTTTGATGTGAGACCCGCGTTTTCGTCAACTGTTGACGTACTACGCTCAGTCTATGCAACCAATGCCTTGGTTGGCAGTGGCCCTAACACCTTCGGCGTTGACTGGCTCTTGTACCGAAGCGCTGAGATAGCACAAACACCGTTTTGGAACGTTAGCTTCACTGTGGGGTCAGGGACCATCATTTCCTCGGTCGCGGTTGGTGGGCTCGTAATGCTCTTTGTGTGGGCATTCTTCATCCTTATGCTCGGATACACCGCGGTACGCGCCTTGTTCGAAGTCACTTTTGCTGAACGTCGTGCCTCAGTGTTGACCATTCTCGCCGCCTTCGGTGCAGTGTATCTCGCGGTTCTTCACATTATTGTGGCTCCGTCACAATCCCTCACTGTGCTCATGTTTGTCTTCGTCGGACTCTTTGCTGCCTCGCTCCACGGTACGTCTTTAACTAAGGAGGTGACGCTGGTATTTAAGAAATCACCGCGCCTCGGTTTTGTGTTTGTTCTTGTTGGTTTAGCGTCTATTGCGGGTACGTTAGGGAGCATATTTAACGTTGGTGTGACGTACGCTGCAGCACTCAGTCACAATCAGGCAATCTTAACCGCGAACAGTGGCGATTTAGCTGCAGCAACGACAGAGATTGCGCGCGCTATAGCGCTTGACCCTGAAGACCGGTATTATCGTACCGCTACACTTATCAACATGGCAGAGATTAACCAACTCATCGCGTCTGGTAAAAACGATACCGACACGCAAACGCAATTTCAAAACGCACTTGCGCGGGCGGTAGAGTATTCAGGACTCGCCATTGCTGAGCGGTCGAGTTACGAAAACTTGCTGACTCGTGCACTCGTGTATGCGTCGGTAGTGCCGCTCGGCATTGAAGGGGCCTTTGAAAATGCAGAGACCGTGTTTGCCGAAGCGAAGAAGAAAAATCCGTACGACCCCGAACCAGACTTTAACCTGGCCCGAATGCATGCGATTCGCGGTGAGCTTGACGAGGCACGAGAGGCAATCACTGCATCGCTTGCCAAAAAGGCCGACTACACAAACGCTATACTCTTACGTGCGCAAATAGAACTCGATGAAGGTAACCTTGACGAGGCAATAAACGCAGTCAAAAACGCAATTTATTTCGAGCCGAACAATTCAATTCTTCTCTACCAGCTCGGCATCATGCTCCTTCAAGACAGGTCATATGAGGAAGCAGCTGCAGCGTTCGAGCTTGCACTGCAAATTGAAAGCGATTTTGCAAATGCGCAGTTCTTCCTCTCTCAAGCGTACGCATCACTTGGTCGTCTTGACGACGCCGAAGTGTTGATGGCGAAGCTTCTTGAAGAGAACCCAGACAATCTCACGGTCCGCGAGTATCGTGCGGCATTTGCCCGTGGTGAAAATCCATTCGTGGAGGTGCCGGTAGCCCCTGAAGCAGACACTGAGGCCGTCGTAGAATAAGGGGGAAAGGAACAATGGTCCGGAAGTTTTTAGCGTCAATGCAGCGAGAGGTACGCGGCCTCCACGAGGCCGCGTACGTGCTTGCCGTTTTTACTTTCCTCTCCCAGGTGCTGGCCCTCATTCGGGACCGCGTGTTCGCGCACTTTTTCGGTGCAGGAGCATTCCTTGATGCGTACTTTGCTGCATTTCGCATCCCTGACATTTCCTTCGCGGTTCTTACTCTCTTTGCTTCGTCATTCGCCTTGGTACCACTCATTACCGAGCGAGGAGGTGCGGGGACCAAAGAGGCGCGTACGTTGTTGTCAGGGGTTTTTGTAGTTTTTGGTGTGGTCAGCGTTGTTGCGTCAGCCGCGCTGTGGTTTCTCCTCCCGACACTACTGCCGCTCATTGTTCCCGGATTTTCAGATGAGGTGCGGGCAACCACACTTGAACTCTCGCGCATTATGTTGCTGCAACCCATTCTTCTCGGCATTTCGACGATAGCATCAAGTGTTATGCAGGCGTCGAGGAAATTTTTTCTCTACGCACTGGCGCCCATTTTTTACAACGTTGGTATTATTGTGGGCGCGCTGTTTCTGTACCCAACGTTGGGTTCCGTGGGGTTAGCGTGGGGGGTGGTCCTGGGAGCCTCGCTGCACCTTCTGGTGCAGGCAACGCCCTTCATTACGTCGCCGCAGGGCCTGCACGTGTCGCGCTCGTTGGTTCGAGACATGACAAAAATTATGTTCCTTTCAGCACCACGCGCGCTTGCGCTGTCGTCGCAGCAGTTTCTCTTCATTGCGTTTGCAGTGGCGGCGTCGGTGACGGCTGCAGGGTCGGTCGCCGTTGTTTCATTTGCGTGGAATTTGCAGTCAGTACCGCTCGCGATTATTGGCGTCTCGTACGCGTCAGCACTCTTTCCGTCGTTGTCCGCACTTTTTGTTGCTGGGAACCGCGAGACGTTTGTACGTGAAATGTGGATAGCAGTGCGACACATGCTCATGTGGACTATGCTTGCTATTGCGCTCATGATCGTGCTTCGTGCACACATTGTACGTGTCATTTTGGGTACTGGAGCATTTACATGGAGCGACACACGACTGACTGCGGCGGTCTTGGCCGGGTTTGTCATTTCGCTCGCTGCCCAAGCTGCACTCCTCATTTTTTCTCGCGCATACTATGCTGCAGGAAAAAGTCTGACACCTATCGCCATAAACGTTGGCGCTGCGGTTCTGGCAGGGGTGTTTGGTCTCGTGGCGACCAGCTGGTTTCAAACGGCGACAACAACGCGCTACTTTTTTGAAGGACTCTTTAAAATTGGCGGTATTGCCGGTTCGGACATGCTTATTCTCGCCTTAACGTACTCGGCCGTCATGGTGGCCTCCGCACTTGTTTTTGCAATTCATGCAGCGAAGACGTTTGGTTTCGAACCAAAAACAATACAGTCTCTGTCTTACTCGTTCGCTGCTTCAGTGTTAGCGGCAGCAGGGTGTTACGCGACGCTTCGCCTGTTCGGGCCTCTGTTGCCGACAGACACCTTTTTCGGTATCCTAGCGCAAGGTGTTAGCGGAGGGGTGGTTGGATTGCTGGTGTGGGCTGGGACCCTCAGCTTACTCAAGAGTAAAGAATTTTCTGAAGTGATCTCGGTGCTCGTAAAGATGCGCAAACCATCGGTCTCATGATTTCAAACCTCCGCAACTTTTCTATCATTGCGCATATTGACCACGGCAAATCAACACTTGCCGACCGCATGTTGGAGTTGACCGGCACCATCGAGAAGCGAAAGATGAAAGAACAGGTGCTGGACGCGATGGACTTGGAGCGTGAGCGTGGCATCACCATCAAAATGCAGCCTGCGCGCATGAAGTATACGTACCAAGGCACTGAGTATATTCTCAACTTGATCGATACGCCCGGGCACATAGACTTTGCGTACGAAGTGTCGCGGGCCCTCACTGCGGTTGAGGGCGTCATTTTACTCGTTGACGCGACACAGGGAGTGCAGGCGCAGACACTCGCGACCCTTGCCTCAGCGCGCGCTGCAGGCTGCACGGTAGTGCCCGTCGTGTCGAAAATAGACATGCCCGCAGCGCGCGTCGCCGAAACGACGCTTGCACTCATGGACCTCCTGCATTGCGAAGAGGACGAGGTAGTCTTGGTGTCCGGTAAAACCGGCGAGGGTGTGCCGAAACTCTTGGACCGCATTGTGTCGCGCATTCCGCCACCGAGCTCGACCTACGAGGGTCCTGGCGGGCGGGCACTCATTTTCGACTTTTCATACTCTGAACACCGCGGGGTGACTATGTACGTGCGGGTGCTCGACGGGTCCTTGAGGGCCAAGGACGCGCTCGCCCTTGCAGCGAACAAGACTAAATTTCAAAGCGGCGAGGTCGGGTGGTTCCAGCCGCAGCAGGTGCCGAGCGACGTCTTGTCGGCGGGGGAGATAGGGTACGTTGTGTCCGGGGTGAAGGAGCCGGGTATAGCTATCGTCGGCGACACACTCATGACCGCTGACTGCACGCTCCCGCCGCTCTCGGGCTACCAAGCGCCGCGTCCGGTCGTGTGGGCCTCCTTGTACCCTGAGAGTCAAGACGGATTTACTACGCTCAAACAGTCGCTGATGCGACTGCGGCTCTCCGACGCGGCGCTGACGTTTGAAGAAGAAGGGTCAAGCATCCTCGGTAAAGGGTTCCGCGCTGGCTTCCTCGGGATGCTCCACCTAGAAATAGTGACCGAGAGACTGCGACGCGAGTTTAACGTCGAGCCTATCATCACCACACCGACCATCGAGTACGAGGTGACAACCAGAGGGGGTGAGGTCCACACCTTTTTCAGTCCGTCTCAGTTTCCTGATGCTGGTTCTATCGTTAGTATTCGCGAGCAGTGGGTCTCTGTTTCCATTATTGCCCCGCCAGACTATCTTTCGCCGTTAACGCAGCTTCTGTTTGAGCACGAGGCTGACGTGCAGAGCTCCGACCTTTTTTCAGATGAGCGAGTTTCTATTGTTGCGCTCATGCCGCTTCGCGAACTGATGCGTGGTTTCTTCGATAGGGTAAAAAGTGCGTCGTCTGGGTTTGCGTCGCTGTCGTACGAGTTTGTTGATCGAAGGGTTGCCGACGTGGTGCGGCTTGACGTGTTAGTGGCCGAAGAGGTGGTGCCCGCGTTTTCGCGCATTGTCTCGAAGCGACGCCTGACCGAAGAGGCCAAGGCACTGGTTGAGAAGCTGTACACGACACTGCCGAAGCAATTGTTTGTCGTAAAAATTCAAGCTAAGGCGGACGGCAGAATCATCGCCTCGCGGACGCTCTCAGCGATTCGTAAAGACGTGACCGGGTACCTCTACGGCGGCGACGTCACGCGAAAAAAGAAACTGTTGGAAAAACAGAAGAAGGGGAAGGAGCGTCGCGGCGAGCACGCAAAAGTTTCCATCCCGCCTGACGTCTTTCTTAAAATGGTGAAGCCTGACGAGAAGGGTTAGAAAAAGTAGACGAGTGGGGTGGCGAGGATGACCATTGACACAATAACCAAAAATACCACCACGGCCCACACCCACTTCATTATCCCTTTCGCTTTCTTTGAAAACAGCATACCTAGCGCCTAGTATACTAGAGGGACGCGTATGCTCAAGGGGCGTTTCGAGCGGATGTTGATGAAAGGAGGGTTGTGGGTTCTCATTGCCTTTCTGGCAGGCCTGACGCTCTTTTTGGCTATAGCAGTGTGGGAAATACGGGGGAAAGAGCGCATTGCCGCTGAGGAGAAGGAAAATGCTCGCCACGCACTTCAGGAGCTCATTGAGCGGCGCGACACCCTCGAAGAGGGTGTCGCGCACTTTGAGTCAGCGCGAGGGATAGAGGAGGAAATACGCAAGCGCTACCCGGCAGCCTTGCCTGGGGAGGAGGTACTAGTCCTTGTTGACGCCCCGGAGGCCGAAGCGAGGCAGGTCGCTACACCTCCCCCAGGTTGGTGGGGTATAATCCGGTCGTGGTTTGGCAATTCGCGGGATTAGTTTAGTGGTAGGACGCGACCTTCCCAAGGTTGAGGCAAGGGTTCGATTCCCTTATCCCGCACAAAAACAATGAGCCGGGTGCGTGAGCACTCGGCGATTTGTTTTATAGCGAGGAGAGGGGAATCGAAGGCCGGAGTCCGCCGAAGGCTGACGAGGCGGGGTCGCAGGCACCCGTAGGGTGACCTGTGACCGATTCCCTTATCCCGCACCCGTGTGTTAAAATAATTCAACACTATTCGTATGAATCCACAAAAAACAGTCACTATTTACTCGACGCCCACGTGCCACTTCTGCCACGCGGCGAAGGATTTTTTCGCTGCTAACAATATTCAATTTACTGACCACAACGTCGCGACCGACCTTGCCAAGCGGCAAGAAATGATTGAAATGACGGACCAAATGGGCGTCCCAGTCATCCGCATTGGCGACGACGTCGTCATAGGCTTCGACAAGCCCACCATCGCCCGCCTCCTCGGCGTTGCAGTGTAAGGCAATCCGCTTAGCAGCGGGTAGTGAAGGACTCGCCAGTGGTTAGGTCTTTGAATTTGACGCTGATCTCTCCCGAAGCATCCATGACGACTCCGTCGACCCTGCAAGGAACCCTCAGGTACGTCATATAGTCTCCTTTTTGTACATCGCCTGCAGCTACAGCCTCCCTCCAGGTAGGGAGGCGGCTTTCCTTATGTGGTTTTTCTCTTCCATCCATAAGAGGGGACATTAACATATCAATTGTATTCTGTCAATATATATGGTATAATGGTATATAATGGCGCCGACATTGAACTGTATCCACAATAGAAATTACAAGTATACTCCTGTACTGATGTATAATTTCTTTAATGAGGAGGTTAAGCGGTTTGGAAATTGAAGCGGTAAAAGCCGCAAGAGTGTTGGGATCATCGATTCCGGAAATTTCAGAACGTTTCAAAATTGCACGCTCAACTGCCTGGAGGATTACAGAGAAAGTAATAATTGCTCCTGAAAAGTTAAGAGTAATTCAGTCACGTCGAGGAGGAAGCACGGTCCGAAGAATACTTAACACTGAAACTGCATATAAGGAGGCAACTTCTATTCTAAAAAAATCTTATTCCGAGACGGTCCGACCTCTTATTTTGGCAGCATTATATTGGGCGGAAGGTACGAAGTCTTCGTTTGTATTTACAAACACCGATGCCGACATGATAAGAGTTTTTGCCTCTATCTTGAGGGAGGAGTTTGAGGTATCAAACGATCGTTTCCAGGTTCTGATACGCGTTGGCACGCGAGTAAACTTAGAGAAAATTCTTTCACACTGGTCATCTGTTTTGAACCTTCCAGTGGAAAATTTACGAGTTAATATAAATTCAAAATACAACAAGACAACGGTCGAATACGGACTGTGTAGGATTACTATTGCGAAGGGGGGCCAATTACTCAAAACCATACTGGCTCTCAACGGAAAATTGACGGAAGCTGTGTTACAGGACAAAATCAATACTAAGCTCTTGTAGTTCAACGGACAGAATAGCTCACTCCTAACGAGCTGATCCAGGTTCGACTCCTGGCAAGAGCACTACATTCATCTTTACGTCATGTCGAGAGTTCTATAGTGCACTCATGACGAGTAGGGAAAGTCTGGTCGCCTCACTACGGCGGGTAACTCGGACGATAGATACGAAAGCGGCGGACAAGACAGAGCTCAAGGTGGCCATAATCCTGTCTGGGCTCGTTGAGGCACTGGAGGGAGGCGACTTCTACGTTGACGAGTACTACGCAGCCATGGAGCCTATTATCCGCAGTCAGTACGAGCACATCCACGGTACAAAAAAAGCAAAGAGCGGTTAGTGCTGTATACTTTCGGTAGTATGCAAGATGCTAAAGGTGCGGAGCCGACCTTAGAGGAGGTGTACAAGTTGGCGAAGGAAAACAACAAGATGCTGCGCGCCATGCGCCGCGACGCCTTCGTTGGGGGCATTTTCAAATTCATTTTCTGGATACTCATGTTTTTCATTCTCCCGTACATTATTTACGCCATTTACCTCAAGCCGTACCTCTCGAGCCTCGAGTCCGCGTACAACAATTTCAACGAAAGCGCCTCTACGCTTTCTGGCGCGGCCAAAGATCTCGAAAACCTGCAAAACCAAATCCCCAACTTCGGCGACTTGCTTAAAAATTTCCAGGGCGGGCAGTAGTGGTGTTTTGAGCGTTGTTTGTTAAAATGGGCGAATTGCCGGGATAGCTCAGTTAGTTAGAGCGCATCCCTGAAGAGGATGAGGTCGTCAGTGCAATTCTGACTCCCGGCACCAACAACGTATATGAGCAAGCAACAAATACTTGTCATCCACGGGGGAGGGAATTTTATACCGAACGAGGGGCAGACGATGCTTGAGGTTATTGCGTCGAAGGAGGCGTCGCTTGACCGTATGCGCCGCTCAGTGGATTGGAAGATGACACTGCAAGATACATTAGGTGACGAGTATGATGTGCTGGCACCACGCATGCCGAACGCTGACGCACCTCGCTTTAGCGAGTGGAAGGTGTGGTTTGAGAAAATTCTGCCACTCCTAGACGCTAACGCACTATTCGTTGGTCACTCTCTAGGCGGCATGTTCTTGCTCAAATATTTTTCTGAAAATCCACAGCGCACGCACGTCCCTGCACTCTTTCTGGTCGCGCCTCCGTACGACACAATGCGATACGAGTGGGAGATGGGGGACATAAGCGTGTTCGCGTCACGAGCTGACCATGTGTTTGTGTACCATAGTAAAGACGACGCGATAGTTCCCTTTTCCGAACACGAAAAAATTAAACAAGCTCTTCCCGCTGCTACCTACCGCGAGCTCGACGGGCGAGGGCATTTCACCAACGACAACTTGCCTGAAATAGTTGCGGATATCAAAAATCTAGCGCCTAGAGCCTAACATCTAGTTTCCTCGTACTTTCAACTTCGTCTGGCGGTCTTTGTTCAACTTCGGAAGCTTGATAGTAAGGAGTCCGTGGCGCTCGTTGGCCTCGGCCAGGTCGACGTCAACCTCAGCGGGGAGGACAATGGTGCGGGAAAAGGTCCCCCAAAAGAGCTCGCGGTACACGTAGTCTTCGTCGCTCACGTCCTTCTGCTCGACGCGCTTGCCGGAAATAGTAACCATGTCGCGGGTAATAGAGACGTCCAGGTCTTCCGGCCGAACCCCGGCAACGAGCGCACGTATGACTATGTCACTGTCGCTTTGGTACACGTCAACCGTCAACTGTGCCTCGCCCACCTCGTCGTCGTGCGACACAACCGCAGCTTGCTTCGCTGGAGCCTTCGGAGCGGGTACTTCCTGCTCGGTGAAGGAGTCAAAGCTGTCGTCGTACGAAGTTCCGGTCAGCCGATCGAAGAATGAAGGTTTTTTAGCCATAATACAAATATATTACGAATTATAACAAATGATACGAATACCTGAGTTGATTAGTAACATTCGCATGGATTCGTATATTAGTGTCTCACTTCCTGATAAACATTTTTTCCCACCACGCTGGCCGCCGAATGAGTTTGATACGCTCAAGCATGAGCAGGAGGAACATAATGCCCACCCACACGCTGGCAAAGACCAACAGCAGCCAGTCAACGCCTGTTTGAATTATAGAGAAGTTGAAAAAGGTGTGCAACAAAATAGCGAGGATAACTCCAAACAGCGCGTACACCACTTTTTCATAATTCTCTCGGTAAAAGGAAAAGGCGAGTGCCGCACCTATAACTGCTGACGACAGTGTGTGGATGAGTGTTGCGCCGATGAAGCGCAGGTTTCCCGTGATGAGTCCGTGTTCAAACTGACCGTTGGCGAGTGGCGTAATGAGGAAGAGCGTGTTTTCGAGCGCCGCGAAGCCAAGCGCGACGGTAATGAGGTAGACCGGGGGGTCGAGCGGCTCATCGACGGCAGAGTTTCGGAGCACTAACACCCACGCAACGAGAAACTTCAGCACCTCCTCGAGAGCCGCCCACGTGAGAATGAGGAAAAAGCCGACGGTCATATAGTCAGCCGCTACCTTCTGAAGCGGAATAACCAACAAGACGCACGCCATGCCTCCTAAGAACGCACGAAGAATGAGCTTGCTTGGCTCGGGGTGCTTCGAGTCCTCGTAGAGCCAGAAGCACAGCCACACGAAGACAGGCACGAACCCAATTAAAAATGCGTACGAAAACACCTCCGCGTTGAGCATGTAGTAATTCTATACCCTAATGGCTCGCGGCTAACTCGGCCACTTCGCAATCATTAACAAATCACTATCCTTGTTTGGAAGGGATTGCCAAATTTCTTCCGTTACAAATGGCATAAAGGGGTGGAGGAGACGAAGTGTAGTATTCAGTATTGTGTAGAGAGTATAGGCACGGTTGGCTGCGGCCTCGCCGCCTGCAGCGAACAGCGGCTTCGACTCTTCCAAAATTTCTGATGCGAACCGATCCCATATAAAGTGGTACAGCTTCTCTGCAGCGAGGTACAGTTGATCTTTCTCGAATTCACTCGTGATGTCCGCAACGGTAGCCTCAAGCTCGCGCGTCAGTTCCGCCTCGGCCGCACCACCGGGGTGCCTGTCGATAGACTCGAGCACAAAGCGAGCAATATTCCATAGTTTGTTGGCGAAGTGTTTGTGGCCCTTCACTTTTTGTTCGTCAAAGTTGATGTCGTTACCTATGGCAGTACCAACCAACAGCCCCATGCGCACAGCGTCTGCGCCGTACTTTTCAATGAGCTCGAGCGGGTCAATGCCGTTGCCGAGCGACTTGCTGAACTTGCGGCCCTGCTTGTCTCGCACAAGCCCGTGAATGAGTACTTTTTTAAACGGTGCCTCTCCGCGGTGGAACCCGCTCATTAAAATCATGCGCGACACCCACAGCGGCAAAATTTCATACGCAGGCGAAATGAGTGACGTTGGGTGAAACTTTTTTAAATCGTCGGTTGCTTCCGGCCAACCCAAGGTTGAGAGGGTCCACAGTGCTGACGAGAACCATGTGTCGAGAACGTCGGGGTCCTGCTCCCAGCCTGCTCCAGGCGAGTCGACTTGCACTTTCATTTCATCGCCTCGGTACCATACCGGTATGCGGTGCCCGAACCAAATTTGCCGCGAGATACACCAGTCGTGGAGGTTTTTAATCCAGTGGAAGTATATTTTCTTAAACCGCTCTTGCGGCATGCTAACGGCGCCATCTTCAACGGCGCGTTGCATCCATTGTTTCAGCGTCATGGTCTCTCCGGTGGGGAAGAGTGCGGGCTTATCTACCGCAACGAACCATTGTTTCAGTATTTGCGGTTCAATGGTGGCGCCGGTGCGCTCGGCGGTCGCTCTGTTGTGTACATATCCTTCATCAACTTTCACGAGCAGTCCTTTTGATTTCAACTTCTCCACTATCTTTTCCCGTGCCTCGGCTATTTTCATCCCCGCAAATTCGCCGGCAATAGGGAGGAGCTTGCCGTACGTATCAATAATTTGTTCTTTGTCGAGGCCGTGGCGCTCGGCTATCTCAAAGTCGACGGTACTGTGCCACGGCGTGATGGTCATCACCCCTGTTCCTATCTCCGGGTCCGACGCGACGTCTTTTATAACCGTTGTAGTGATAGAGCCGTTGATCCACTCCAACTCTATTTGCTGTCCGTGCGAGTACTCTGCGTACCGCGCGTCGTCTGGGTGCATGACGACGTACTTGTCGCCGAACTTGGTTTCGGGTCGTGCAGTGCCTATGACGAATGGTCCGTATTGGAAATAGTAAAATTTCGCCTTCTCTTCTTGGTAGACAATTTCATCATCCGAAATAGTGGTTTGCCCCTTCGGGTCCCAGTTCACAATGCGGTGCCCCCGATAAATCAGTCCTGCCTCGTACATGCGTATAAATGCGGTGAGCACTGCGCGGTAGCGCGTCTCGTCCATAGTGTAGGCGTAGCGCGACCAGTCGAGCGAGGCGCCCATTCTTCTCACCTGATTTAAAATAGTGTCTTCACTCGCCTTGGCGAACTCTGCCACCCGACGCACTAACTCATCGCGGCCGATGTCGTGGCGACTCTTACCTTCAGTTTTTTGTATATCCTTCTCGACCCGAGCCTGGGTTGCTATAGCTGCTGAGTCAGCGCCCGGTAGCCACAATACCTTCTTGCCGCGCATGCGCTGGTACCGTACGACTGCATCTTGCAGCGAGTCCTCGTACGCGTGACCCATGTGCAGTTGCCCCGTTACGTTCGGGGGAGGGAGCATCATAGTGAAGGTTTCGGTGCGCTCACCAGGGAGCTTGTCTGGGTTGAAGTAGCCGCTCCTCTCCCACAGGTCGTAGATGCGCCCTTCGGTTTCGTTCGGATTGTATGGCTTCAGAAACTTGTCGTGCATACGCTCAATACTACAATAGGTACGCCGCAGTGGGGTAGGACTTGACTTAAAAGCACTCACTCTATATCTTCACTAAAGTATGAATGGATTTGAAGGTTTGCAACCTGGGAAGGAATCACCAGAGGTTAAACCTCTGGTTTTAAAAACTGGCGTTGAGTTGGATTTCACTAAACGAACCTTAGGCTACCGAGGGCGCCCTATCCAACTCAGTTTTGGAGAGAAAGACCTCCTTTTTCTCTTGGCGGGTCAGCCAAGGACAGTGATGAGTGTCGACGCTATTATAAAAAAACTATACAAAGAAGAAGAGTTTTTCCCTAAAGACCGGAAGGGTGTTGTCAAAGTTAGACTGAGCTACATACGCAGAAAGTTGATTGATGCAACCCAGCAAACACCACCACAGGAACGTACGAGCGCAACTTTACTCAAAAGGCATTTTCAGTCTCACCATAGACGCGGGTATTATTTTGAGCCGGACCCAACTCTTCCGGAGGAGTTGTAAGGAACAATTTTTGTGTCCTTGTTGCCACTTCATTCAATAAACAACGATTTTTTTTTTGATTTAAAAGGACTTGTCGACAAGTCACGAGTGTAGTACTGTCAAGCTATTATTCAGTAAATAAGCATTGCCATGAACAAGGTGTTACCAGAAGGTGTAGGACGAGCAGTTACTCTCGGAATTATTGCGGTTTCTTTCTCTTTACTCTCACTTTTCTCAATGCCACACAGTGCAGTGGCTGCGACTGTTTTGTCCGAGAGCTTCGGTGTTGGCTCTAACCAAAACGACATTCCGTCATGGGAGAAACACGAACAGGGAACTATCGCGCGTGAAGGGCAGGGCGCCGGAGAGGACATAGCAAGTCCTAACGGGGGACGCTTTGCGAAAATTGCTGAGGACGGGTCTGATAATGGTAACGAAGATGGTTGGATTTGCCGTGAAGTCAATGCCGAACAATACACCTCGCTCACGCTCACATACTACTGGAACGGAGACAAAGACGCTTCCTCAAACGACAAAGGTATTGTCGAGGCGCGGAATAACGGAAACGGCGATGCGAATTGTGGAGCCAATGGCGGATGGACACAATTGAAAAGCCATTCGCTTTCGGACGATACACCAGCCTGGAATACGCAAACCGCCTTCAGTATTGGAGCGTTCGATGGCACTACATTTTTAATCCGATTCAGAAACGATGCAAACGACAATGAGTATTTCCGTGTTGATGGGATACAGATAGAGGGAGAACAGGCGCCTGGCAAAGTCGTGGTTAAGAAGGTGTTAATAAATAACAACGGCGGTTCCAAAATTCTTTCAGAATTCACTTTTTCGGTTTCTGGCGGTACCCCGGCGCTTCTTCCTGCAACGGTAGAGGGTGCAACATCGACCCTTCCGGCAGGTTCGCCCTATACTGTAGTTGAAAATGAATCGTACAGCGCCTACCTTACGACATACTCGGCCGACTGCTCAGGCACGGTCGCTTCTGGCGAGGTAAAGTATTGCATCGTAACGAACGATGACATTCAGCAAAACCAAGAAGAGGATGAAGATGAAGAGGGAGAAGATCCAACCCCTACACCTGATCAATGTAAGGTAACCCAAACGATAGTAAGCGACGCGTTGACCATTGACGATGCTGGCCCGGCAACACTGCTTACCTTCATCCATAGTGCATGGACCGCGCTCATTGCTGACGCGTCATGGATATGGAGTGAGGAACCATTAGGAGACCCGGTTAACGAGGTCACCGAGAATTTCATTAGAGATTTCACTGTCGCCGGTATACCTATGGGCGGCACGCTCTCCATAGCGGCTGACAATAGTTACGAAGTCATCCTCAATGGTCTGCCGTTGTGTAGTGACGCAGGCGAAGATAACTTCAGTTCGGTTGACACCTGCCTCATTGACGCTTCCGATCTTGTACAGGGCGAAAACACGATTGAATTTACGGTGAAGAATTGGGCGCAAAACGGCGGTACGCAGGAGACAAACCCTGCAGGACTGCTGTATAAATTGGTCGTTGACGAAAGCAATTGCGGCAGTACCGTGAGCGCGACAAAAATTATTTGTGCGAACGAGGCAGACTTGCCGAACTATGGTTACGGTGGCGACGGTGAGAGCGCGCAACCGGTGACCAACTTTCCTATCACCGAAACAACCGCAGCAGACTTCCTTGCGGAGCATCCTAAGTGTTGGCTCGGTGAGGGCTGGAGCTGGCAGTGGGCGCCTATGTCTGAGCCGGCGCTTCCTATGGACTTCATTGGCCCTGCACCACTCCCTTGGACCACCTACACGGATGATGATAACGACGGCGTCACCACCTTTTCTCTTGCAGCGAACGTCATCGGCACGGGCGCTATCTGGATTCGCGAAGTCTTGAAAGAGGGCTATATGACCTTCGGCGGAGACAATCCGACAGCAGAGGTTTCTCCTGAAATGCACTGCGGTCCGACCTCGCAGCACTTCGACAATCGTGACGGCAACTATCTTAATGGCACCCCTATCCACTGTGTGGCGTGGAATGTCATTCTTGATGCGCCCCAGTGTTCCGACGGCATTAACAACGAAGATGGTGACCAGGTGTCCGACATGGACGACCCGGGCTGCCACACTGACGGCAACCCGAACAATCCTGACTCATATGACCCGAAGGACGATGATGAGTCAAACCCAGGGGGCGGGCAAGAAACGGCTATTAGCGCAACTAAAATTATATGCGCATACGAAGAGGATTTACCTAACTACGGCCTCGGCGGCGACGGCGAGGGTGCGCAGGCAGTAACCAACTTCCCCATTACTGAAACCACCGCCGCTGACTTTCTTGAAAAGCATCCCAACTGTTGGTTGGGTGAAGGCTGGAGTTGGCAGTGGGCGCCTATGTCCGAACCCGCGCTCCCGCTCAACTTAATTGGTGAGGCGCCGGATCCGTGGATCACTCTAACTGACGATGACAACGACGGTGTGACCGAGTTTACCCTTGACCCAGGCATTATCGGCACTGCTTCTATCTGGATTCGCGAAGTGTTCTTGGCAGGCTTCGTCCCCTTCGGAGGCGACAACGTCTTCAACCCTGTTTCTTCCGAAATGCACTGCGGTCCGACCTCGCAGCACTTCGACAATCGTGACGGCAATGGCTTAAACGGAACTCCTATCCACTGCGTGGCATGGAATGCGCTTCAGTGCGACGAGGGTGAAGTAGCGAGCGTTGAAGAGCAGGCGTGTGTACCAATGGACCACGAGGACGAACCTGAACCCGAAGATCCTTCATGGTTGACTATTATTAAATCGACTGAAGGCGGCGATGGAACATTCTCCTTCTCGGTTGACGCGTTAGGGGAGCTCGAGTTTAGCGATGACATATCGACCACGACCCTCCAAGGTGCGGGCTATCTTTCGCTTGAACTTCCTGGCGCGGGAACCTACTGGGTGACTGAAGATGTTGCCGAAGAGTGGACGCTCGATGATGTCATCTGTTACTACGACGACACGTCCGAAGGTATCGACGTCGCTAACGGCAAACAAATTACCGTCGATGAGGCAGGCGACGACATTACCTGTTACTTCTACAATTCAAAAAATGAGGTAGAGATAGACGACACTCCGCAAGACGACATCAACCCTCCTGCAGTTGACCTTTGCAACAACATTGATGGAGTCCAAACGACAGTACCTGCCGGTCTTACCGAGGCTAACAATGTCTGTGTTCCTGCGGGTCCTAACAACGGAAATGGCGGCGGCGGTAATGGAGCTGGTGGCGGAGGTGGGATTACCGGACTCTTTGCACCAAATGGACAAGTAGCTGGTGCGGCAACGCAACAAGGGCAGGTGCTTGGCGAGACGTGCGGACTGTACATGGACCAATACTTGCGTCGCGGCAATGTACGCAACAACCAGAACCAGGTGATGAAACTGCAGCAGTTCCTTAACAAGCATGGGTTCGGAACATTCGTACCGAGCGGCTTCTTCGGTCCAATGACTGAAAATGCGGTCAAGGCATTCCAAAGCCAATACGCCGCGTCCATCCTTACTCCATGGGGTCTTTCAGCTCCCACTGGACTTGCGTACCTTACGACACTGCGTCAAATTAACCTAATTGAGTGTCCTGCGCTGAAGCTTGAGCTCCCGCAACTTGTTGATTGGAGCAGTAACCCAACGGTTCAGTAACCGTGACTACGACGCACACGACTGTTGCAGCTGAGATAGCGCGGGGTGTTGACGTATCGATTATTGCGTTAGTTGACTGCCTGATACGAGAGGCATTTGCTGCACGCGCCTCCGACATACATATCGATCCAACCGGGAAGGACGTTCGCGTACGCTATCGCGTCGACGGTGCCTTGCACGAGGCGCACCTCCTGCCAAAAACCGTCCACCGCGAGGTGGTGGCACGCATTAAAATAATTGCGGGGCTCCGTATCGACGAGCACAATGCAACGCAGGACGGTCGTGTCCGCCACTACTTCGACGAAACATTAACCGACTGTGTTGACATACGCGTCTCTATTGCGCCCACCTACCATGGTGAAAATGTGGTCATGCGCTTGTTGTCTGACCGTGAGCAGCACTTCTCGCTCGATGCGCTCGGCTTCAGTGCCGGCGACCAGAAGAAAATACTAAAGGCAATTAAGAAGCCGACCGGCATGATCCTTGCGACCGGGCCTACGGGTTCAGGCAAGACCACGACCCTCTACACCTTGGTGAAAATGTTGAATGCGAAAGATATTTCCATAGTGACTCTCGAGGACCCGGTCGAGTACGCCATAGACGGCATCGAGCAAATTCAGGTCAACCCGTTTGTCGGCCTGACGTTCGCCTCGGGACTGCGCTCCCTCTTGCGCCAAGACCCAGACATCATCATGGTGGGGGAAATACGCGACATAGACACCGCAACCATTGCCGTGAACACGGCGCTCACTGGCCACCTCCTCCTCTCGACACTCCACACCAACGATGCGGCGACGACCCTGCCGCGGCTCATGGAAATGCGTATCGAGCCGTACCTCGTCGCTTCCACCGTGTCCATTGCTATTGGCCAGCGCCTGGTTCGGCGACTGTGCGAAAAGTGCAAGGAGGCGCACACACTGAGCGATGCGGAATTCGAGTCACTTTCAGAGGTTGCAGAGCTCAAGGGGCTCAAGCCCGGCATGACCATGTACCAGAGCGTCGGCTGCGCGGAGTGTAACGACACTGGCTTCCGTGGCAGGATTGGGGTGAACGAAGTGTTGGTGTCTGACGACGATATCCGCGAAGCGATACTGAAGAAGTCGAGTGCCAAGGATATCCGCGACATAGTGGTAAGAAACGGCATGACCACCATGCTAGAAGACGGTTTGGAAAAGGCGAGGACCGGCCTAACCACCATTACCGAAGTGTTGCGCGTCATTCATGAATAAAAAGAAGCCGGTGCTGGTGGGCGGCATTTCCATACGCGAGCAGAGTCTCTTCGCACGGCGCCTCGCCTTCCTCATCAATTCAGGCGTACCGGTTCTTGAGGCACTGCACATCATCATTGACCAAACGTCCTCGCGCACATTGAAGAGCGTCCTGAACTATGTGGTGGGCGACGTTGCCGAGGGCAAGTTCCTCCACTCGTCGTTGAAAGAGTTTCCCAACGTCTTCAGTGGTTTTATGGTCAATATTATAAAAATTGGTGAGGTGTCCGGGTCGCTGTCGACTAACCTGCTGCACCTCTCCGATGAGTTGCGGAAGCGCGATGTGTTGAAAAAGAAAGTCATGAGCGCGCTTATTTACCCTGCGTTCATTACCGTGGCGACCTTGGGCGTCACGGGACTCCTGACTGCGTTCATTTTCCCGAAGATTATGCCCATTTTTTCCTCACTTAATGTGCAACTGCCGCTCTCGACCATCATTTTGCTTGCGGTGTCGAACTACCTGCGGAGCTGGGGCGTCGTCACCATAGGCGGTATCATCGTGCTCGTCGTCCTTGTGTTGGTGGCGCGGGCGTTTATTCCGCGCTTCCGCATACTCCTTGAGCAGGTAACCGTACGCATACCGCTCGTCGGACACATGATACGCACCTACCACGTTGCCAACTTTGCGCGCACCTTCGGCGTCATGTTGAAAAGCGGCGCCATGGTGACCGACGCGCTCGAAATTACGGGCGACACGCTCGAATTTAAGATTTACACCAAGGAGTGTAACCTCATTAAAGAGCGGGTGCGGCGTGGCGAACCCATCGCAGCTGAGTTAAAGAAAAAGAAATTTCTTTTTCCCATCATGCTGTCGCACATGGTGGCTATAGGCGAGCGAACCGGTAAGCTGTCTGAAACACTTTTATACCTTGGGGGTTTGTATGAAGAAGAGCTCGACGACCAGTCGAAAAATCTCTCGTCGTCGATTGAGCCGATCTTGATGGTGGTCATGGGTATCCTTGTCGGCTTCGTGGCGGTGTCGGTCATCACTCCCATTTACTCAATTACGCAGTCTATCTCTCGCTAATCGCCATGCGCGGCTTCACTTTCATCGAACTATTCATTACCATTGCACTCGTTTCTATTGCAATGTCGCTTACCCTTATCATAGGTGTCGACAGTGTGTCGCGCTCGGTTGCATCGGGGGAACGTGACACGGTCGTGACGTTCCTTGAAGTAGCGCGTACCAAGGCACTCGCGAATGTGGACGAAGTGCCGCACGGCCTCCATATCGACGCCACACACTTCACGCTATTTTCTGGTGCCTCGTTTACCGCTGGAGCTTCGAATAATCGCTCGTATGAACGTAACGCCGCGGTGCAAGTTACTGGAGCGACTGACATTGTTTTTAACCAACTCTCCGGGTCGGTGACGATGGGCACGGGCACTCTTACGTTCACTGACGGGTCGCACACAGCCACTATTGACATAAACTCTGAAGGGCGTATTGAATGGTAGACATATATGGGCACGCACCAATACCCTCGCGGCCTCCTGACCCTTGAACTTCTCTTCGCTGCGGCCATTTTCACACTGTTTATGTCCGGCATTGTTGCCGTCGCCTCGTCAGGCCAGACTATGCAAGTCGACGTCGGCCTATCCGGTGGTGGCATCGGCTACGCCATGTCCGCAATTCAGGAAGAATCACAGCAAGCCTCAACTCTCACTGGGTTTAACGCGTTGGTGAGTGACATTGCCCCTCATCCCTATGCCTCGAACACCTTTTACAATGAATTCCAGGAAGTCATGAACACGGCGCCGTGCATGAAATTAGTTGAAAAAACGTTGGACTGGGATAGCGAACACAGTCGTACACTCTCAGCAACACTCGAGACCCTCGTCCCATCAATTGAAATTGCACAAGCGCACAGCGGGGGGTGCGACCCCGGTCTGCCGCCTTTAATAGACACTCCCGAAGCGTACGACGGCCTCACCTCGAGCGATCTCCACGGTAATGGGACTGGGGTGGCGGTTGCGTCGATAGGCGGTGTTCGGTATGCGTTTGTAACAACCGATTCAACAAGTCAAGATAATTTCTACGTTATAGATACCTCAGATCCTGAAAATTTATCTCCTTCCCATATTATTTATTCTGCTGAGATTGGAACAGTTTTGAACGGTATTACAGTCGCAAGAATTGACGGGAATACTTACGCTTTTGTTCTTAATGATGACGAACTTATGGTGGTCGATGTGTCAATACCATCTACACCAAATGAACTTACATCAGCGGCGCGTATTTTTCCTGACGTACCATCAGGAGTTGGAAGGAGCATAGCCTTCTACGACGATCATCTTTACATTGGCACTCAGTTTGTCGGATGCCCACCCCCTTGTGCCCCAAACTTAAACAATGAACTTCACATTTTCAATGTATCTACTCCAAGCGACCCAGCGTGGCCAATATGGGAGTCAAGTATCAATGTTGAACGTAATGTAAATGCGATTAGTGTCGATGAGGGATATATCTACCTTGCCACTGGTCCGGGCAGCACTGCTCCTTACACTCCGCTCAAGATATATGACAAATCTACAGCAACACTTGTTGACTCTTTTGAAATGACCTCCTCGCGAGAGGGAACTGCAGCATTTGTATCCGGTAATCGATTGTATTTGGGTACTGTCGGCTCAGGCGCAGTCAACGACTTCTATATCATCGACAATACCAATCCCGCTTCAATTTCTAATACTCCACTTGCTTCAAAAAATCTTGACGGCACCACTTCAGAGGTTGGAGATATTGCGGTGCAAGGTGACTATGTCTTTGTTGGTATGGTTAGCGTATCTTCACAAGACACTTTCCAAGTTTTAAATATTTCTAATCTCCCGGCTCTTCCTCGTGTTAACCACTGCACTGCTGGAAGTCCTTTTCCGCAGGACATGAATGGCGTTGTATTTAAAGATAACCTCATTTTCTCTTCGTTCAGGAGCAATGGAGTGTTCCGCATCATTTATGACACGCCCAATATTTGCACATAGCTCTCGAGGTTTTACGTTACTTGAGGCGCTTATTTACTTTGCGCTCATGAGCACTATTGTCGTTGGTGCCATAGCCTCGGTGTACCCCATACTCTCCAACACTGGCAGGTCTTCAATGGCCGTGTTGCGCGACCTTGAAAGTGCGTTCGTGTTTCAGAAAGTTTCATATTTAATGAACGGCGCCAGCGCAATGAGTGTCCCGGCACCGGACAGGCTGGTGTTCACCGTCTCGGGAGTGCCGAATGAAATGACTGTTAGTGGTGGGATCGTAACGCTCTCTATTAATGGTGGGACACCTATCCCGCTTACCTCGTCACGTGTACAAATTACCAATCTGGTGTTTACCAAAGTTTCAGGAGCTGGCGGTGCACCCGACACACTCACTGTGAACTTCGATGTCAACGGAGTACCTCAAGGTCCTTACACGCGCTATGCACGATTCTAAAATCTACACACTGCCGCGCGGGTTCATGGCACTCATTTCAATTGTTGTTATTAGTATTGTGTTTTTAATTGCCGTTGTTTCACTGGGACAGTTTGGCCTTGCTGGGCGACTTCTCTTGCTTGATGTTGAAAATAAGGCACGAAGCGAGGAGTATGCTGAGGCGTGTGTCCACATAGCGCGTATTTTTATTGTGAACGACCCATTGGCGGCCAAGACTAATCTTGATCAATCTAAAGGAAATATCAAATGCACCATCGTTTCACTTACGCCTAACACGCCAGCCGTTGGGCGAAGCACCATCCAAAGCAGGGCGGAGGTAAACGGTGCGACCACTAAGTTCACGGTGACTATTGACACCACAGGTCATAACGTGGTCTCGTGGGTTGAAACCCCATAGTGCAGGGAGGCTTGAATTAACGATGGTAGTGTAGTAGTTTGCCAGGCAGGGTACATTGTAAACCCGGAACCTATGAATACTATTCGAGCGAAACAAGGCTTTACGTTAATTGAAATTCTTGTTGTTATCGGTATTATTGCTATTCTTGCGACCATCGTCCTCATTGCCATTAACCCCGCACGCCAATTTGCACAAGCGAACAACACGCAGCGCACGAGTGACGTGAACGTCATTCTTAACGCTGTCGGACAGTATATTGCAGACAATAAAGGGGTTCTTCCTTCCGCAATACCTGATACGGCAAGTGCTGCTGAAATAAAGAAAACCGGCGGCGTTGATATTTGCAGTATCCTCATCCCAACGTATGTGTCAGCACTACCAGTTGATCCAAAAATAGGCGCTCCAGTCACTGACTGCTCAGTATCGTACACGACTGGTTACAAAATTAGTAAAGACACCAACAGCCGTGTGACGGTTGAATCGATGACTCCAGAGTTAGGTGCAACAATTAAGATTACGCGCTAAGGATAATTATCTGATAGCATTAGTCTGTGTTTCCTACGTTTAAAAAGTGGTTCGTCCCCTGTGCAGAAAACGACTATGTTCCGTACGCTGTGCGGGTCGCGCCATTCATCTTCCTCAGCTTCATCGTCAGTGTTTCTTTCGTTGCCTCGGGTACGGTGGAGCGACTGCTCATGTCCAAGGACTCCTTCCTCTCCGCGGTCGTGTCGTCGGTATTGGTGGACTTAACGAACAATGACCGTGCCGCAGAGGGTTTGCACGGCCTCGCGGTCAATCCGACGCTGGTGGCGGCAGCGCAGGCTAAGGCAGACGACATGGCGCGACACGGCTATTTCGCGCACAACTCGCCTGATGGTAAGACGCCGTGGTACTGGCTCGCCGAGGCGGGGTACCAGTTCCTCTACGCGGGTGAAAATCTTGCCGTCTTCTTCGGTGACTCGGCGGACGTCGAGCGTGCGTGGATGAATTCGCCGGCGCACCGCGCCAACATAATGAACGGCAACTTTACCGAAGTGGGCATTGCAACCGCTGAGGGCGTGTACCAGGGGCAAAGCACGGTCTTCGTTGTGCAGATGTTCGGCACGCCATCGACCGCGAAATCGCTGGCCACCATTTCCTCAGAGCCGCAGGTTGCGGGGGAGGGGAGCGAAGGCGAGGTGTCAGGCGAGGCGATTGTGAGTGTGGTGCCTGAGCCGCGCGTCGTGTACGAGGACGCGACCTTCGTCGCGGTCGCCAACGACCAAGTCGTTGCCGCGCCAAGCGAGCATGAGGTGGCGCCGCAGTCCTCAGCGCTTGAGCGCGCGGCTGCGTCACCTGAAACACTGTTGGGATATATCTATGGAGTATTGGGGAGTTTGGTCGCCCTGGCGCTCGTCCTTTTCATATTTCTTGAGTTTCGTATTCAAAAGCCGCGCTACGTCGTCCTTTGCCTGGCATTCCTCGTGTTCATGGGCGTCCTCTTCTACCTCTCGTCCGGCAGCCCGGTCGTCGCTGCAGGGTTGTAATAGGGTGCGGTTCGGACTCGAGACATCCGGGAGGAAAGGTCCTCGGGACTTCTCCGGTCGGCAAAAACGAAAAAATGAAAGTCCTCGGGTCTCCTGTGGTGTCTGCGACACCCAGGCCAGACTATTCATTTTTTCATTTTCGCCTCCCGAAATAATATTGGCGCAGGGAAAGTTCGGAGGGAAATGGTCTGGCCCGCGGGCCGTAGGCTAGACGGGAGATCCGAGGACCTTTCTCTCCGGACTTTCCCGAGCCTTAACCCGAGGACTTTTCTTTTTCAAATTTTTTCGAGAACGTGACTGTCTACTAAACTTTGCGAACCTTTTGCAGTGAGGGGGGCTTTGGGTGTTTCGGCGCCATGAGCGGCGCGAAGCGCCGCGGCGACCCCTATCATGACGGCGTTGTCGCCGGTGAGTGAGTAGCTCGGGTAGAGAAGGCGGGTGCCGGGAAATTCTCCCTCAACCAGACGCTCCAGGCCTTCGCGAATGTGCGCGTTGGCGGCGACGCCGCCGCCAACAGCGAGCGTTTTGGCGCCTGTCTCCGTGAGCGCGTGACGACTCTTCGCGACCATGACGTCGCGCGCGGCGTCCTCAAACTCGCGCGCAATAGCCGCGCGGTCCTCGTCGGTCAGTGTCCCGAGGTCCCGCACGAGGTACAGGACGGCGGTCTTCAGTCCCGAGAAGGAAAAGTCGCACGTCCCGTCATTAATAATTGGTCGCGGGAGTTTGAATCTTGAATCTTGAATTTTACTTCTTGAATCTGCGGCCAGTGCCGCAATGGCCGGTCCACCAGGATAGGGAAGGCCGAGAATACGCGCGACTTTGTCAAATGCTTCGCCCACAGCGTCGTCCTTCGTCCGCCCCACCAGCTCGTAGCGGAACCACTCGCGCATCAGCACCAACTCGGTGTGGCCGCCTGAAATAAGGAGCGCGAGCACCGGAAATTCAAATTCTTGAATCTTAAATCGTAAGTCCTGCACCTCATCCGGCTTTACCAAAGCCGAGACGATGTGTCCTTCCATGTGGTCGACGCCGACGACTGGTACTCCCCACTTCTTCCCCAACTCCTCAGCGAAAGTTATGCCCGTCCACAGTGCCGGCTCCAACCCCGGCCCGCTGGTCACCGCAATCAGATCTAAATTAACGACAAGAGAAACAGAGCGTGCAATGGAAAAGTCTGGCCTGCGTGTCGAAGACACCACAGGAGACCCGAGGACTTTTTCAGGTGCATGGTCTGTTTCTCTGAGGTCAGCCGCATCAGAAAATAAAGGTCCTCGGATCTCCCGTCTAGCCTGCGGCTCGCGAGCCAGATCTCCATTTTCTGATGCGGCCTCCCTCAAAGCCTCTTCTGTGAGTGCTGGGAGGTTGTTCTGGTGTTCGCGTTTGGCGAGGTTGGGATACACGCCCCCGTAGGGGGCGTGAAGGTGCGCCTGCGAGTACAGGGCATTTCCCGTGACCGTGAAGGCTGCGCCATCGCTCTCTACCACCGCTACCGCGGTTTCGTCGCACGATGTTTCAATGGCAAGAATCCTCATACAGTGTGCGCGACATAGGACTCGAACCTATAACATCCACAACGTCAATGTGGCGCTCTACCAATTGAGCTAGTCGCGCAGGGCCGAAATTCACTATACCGGCCCTCAGTCCTTTTTTCAACACGCTCCATCAAGGGGCCGTTGACATGCTAATTATGAAGGTGTACTTTTTAATGGTTACTATAAATTTTCATGAAGTATGTCTGACTCAATTCGTAAAGAGATTTTATTGGATAACTTTGACCGTGCGCAGCGTAAGGGAGGAAAAACAGAAAGAATGAGAAGGGGGATCAAGAGGTTGTTAACCGAAAGATCGGCTGAATTCAGAGGCCAGTTTGCCAAACTTCATCGTTTTACACCGGCACAAGAAAAAACTGAAGCGCAAGCTTAAGATTAGTTGTGTATAAGCGCTTGCCGCTCATGAGCGGTGGTTCATACTGGTAGCATGAATGCGTTTGAGCAGCTCACTAAAGCTCAAAAAATACGTGCGCAAAATGAAAGAAAGAGAAAGGTAAAAGCGAAGCAGGGATCAGAAATTAATTTTTGGAGTAGTAAGGAACAAAGAACAAGAGATGCCTACCGCGCCCTTCGACGCACTGTCGATTTTACTAACTTTTCTCTACAACAAGAAAAATAAATATCAAATTTGCGTGTACATTAATCAAGCGTTGGTAACACTTTAGG